>Ga0228710_1000032_pt1 | contig 95450 bp, 33 predicted proteins | sample MedpolnodulmetaG_FD_177995 | JGI IMG/M metagenome (GOLD analysis project Ga0228710, IMG submission 177995) | Root nodule microbial communities from Medicago polymorpha collected in Santa Monica, California, United States - pink nodules | ecosystem: Host-associated > Plants > Roots > Nodule...
TCCTAAAAAAAAAAAAAACTCATTATATGAATGTATCTTATTCAAAAATAAATAGAAGGCTGAAACTTGATAGAAGAAAACTTTATGCAACTTCAGATTTAAGTTAGGGCTGATAATTTGTATCCTGATATGATGGCTGATAGTGCTAGAAATATGAATGCAAAAAAGGACATAGTAATGGTTGCAGCTGAAGCGTCTGTAAATGCATCATCTCCATTCTCCCTCATTCTATCTGTTACAGGAACTGCTGTGGATGCTGATGATATTAAGAGATATGCTATTACCTGAAATAAAAAAAGAAAACAACTAACTATACTTTTGATGTTATTATTTCAGCCCAATTCTAATCATTTATGTTTTGGATTTTCGACTCATCAGGGTCTCTTTAGTATTTAAACACTTCAGTGGTAGTTAGAGATGCATTTTTTATTCGTTCAATAAAATTTCTGAGAGTTTTCTCAAATTTTGGTGGATTTCGGATCCCTATTTTCATAGATTTGTTGCTTGCAAACTTGTTTCTTTTCAATCTAGGTTTAGCGATTGTTAATCTAAACTTCTGACTGCGTCAACTTTTCTCTATTATAATAATCACCAAAGAAAATATCGGCAAGGCCGGCCCTATAGATTAAGAGGCCTAAAACAAAAAATTTAATGTGGCATTTAAAAATATATTTTTCTAACGTAATATTTATATAAAATCAATTTTATGGAGACTAAAGATTGAATTCATGACCAAGAGTGATCGAGACCTTTTTAGTAATAAATTGTGTTATGCAAATGTCTGTAATTTATCTATCATATAATATACTTATAATCAAATTAACTTTTTAGATGTCTTTTTTCACCCAAAATTTTGAGGTCTAAAGCCCTTGTTTGACCCTTAGGCCGACCCTGAATCAGTATGTACAATTTCAATACTAAGTTAAATTCCTTAATTGGGTTAAAATAAACATAATACTAAACTACTAATGAGCTAAGAAAGTAAGAAATGCTAAACCTGATCCCCAACAAAATCAATCACAGCTGCAGTTGTAGGTCGAAATATATTATTCCCAGTCAAAAGTTCATGAATTTGACGATACACTTGGCCTCCGGTGTATATACTTGTAAAAAATGCTACCGCAAGCAAATACCTATGATTTAAAAATAATTAATTAATTAAAGTTCCATACACATTAAATTGACAAAAACCTATTTCACTCCAACTCATATCACATTTCACGACCAAATTTCACTACTAGAAAAAATAAATACAATAAGACGGAAATTTAGAGATGAAAAAATGTAAAATTTATCGTTAAATATGTTTTTTTTTTAGGATATCATTAGATATGTTGTTTAGTATCACATTACAGACGCTAAATATCACAATAAATTTCATTTTTTTCTGACAAAAAAAATAGTAGTGATAGTTGCATTGTATATTGTTGATAGTCACAATGTTTTTACTTAAAATTGTGTTTATCGCCAATACATTTGAGTTTAACTTGTATATATTGTCGGTGTATAAAAACTTTACATATGCATCAAATAATGCGATGTCGCATGTTAATGACGTAGAACAAATCGCGTGTTTTTAACTCATTAAATGACGTGTCAACCCTATAATTATATCATGGTGTAAAACTTTTGTACATTCACGATATATATAAATAAACTTCATACTTTTACCTGTATTCTTGATAGTGGTCAAAGTTTTTCCAATAACCATGGTTGTTACTTGCCATGAGGAGGAAGGAAGTCAAAGAGAAAAATAGAGTAACACCTCTCAATCCCAAAGAGGCTCTCTTGAGGGAGTCCTCCCTCTTCCACCGTTGTAGGATCCCGTAGCTAGTGCCACTAGATGCCTGCTCCGGATTCATGTCTATATTTACCTCTGAATTATTATAAGAATTCAACATCTTTATTTGGTAATATATGACACTCTTTTGAATTCTTCTGCTTGAAATTTTATACTGTAAAATTGACAAATGAGAAAGAATTAAAGAAGTATAAGGAGGTGAAGGCTCAAAACAAAGACAATGTTTTTGGAATGTGTTTTCTTTGTTTTTATTTTGAAACCAATTTTAATGTTGTTGTTCTTAGAGTGTAAGTTTTGTTTTTGAAACCAATCTACACATAAAGGTTGGAAGAAAGATTACATCAAAGAAGAAAAAAAACAATTAAATAACAAAATGCACATTTAGTATACTCATAAGAACACAATATTTTCTTAAAAAATCCAAACGGTTATCTTATAAATTAATTATTATAGTTATTGTTTTTTTTCTTTGTATTTTACCTTTTCCTTCTACTTAAGGGGTTATACTAAAATTTATAAGAATTTATTGTTACTATATATCTCTGTATTGATCCCTATTATTTCCTTATATCAAAGGGTTAAAATAACTTTTCCAAATTTTTATTTTTAATGTGTTTATGCATAAGCGAAAAAGTGATGTTTCAAGTTACAATATGGTTATTTCAAAAAAAAAATACAGTAGGAGTTAAAGGTAATTTGTAGGTATCACTTTTAAGTTTATTTATATGTAACTTATTTTCCCCTATATTTTTCATCCTTCAAAGTCCTCATTTTCCCTCCCCTTCAAACTCTCAAATATAATACCTAAGAGCCACGCGTTACCAATGCTGAAAATAGAAATATCTACAGTAATATATGTCCGTTTGGATTGACTTATTTTAGAGTTTAGGAAAATAAATAAGCATTAATGTATTATTTATAAGTTTATTAGGTAGTATATGAAGGAAGAAGAAAAAAACTTATGAATATACAATTTCCGTTAGTAAGATCTTATGAATTAACATAAAAACTTAATTATTTACATAAGCTCAAAATAAGTTCAATCCAAACATATATCGTTAAGCATTTGGGTTCTCCCCACAAAACAATACTCTCTTTGATTCTTACCATCATCCCGAAAAAAAAATATTGCAAGCATGGTTATGTAAAAAGAATGTGCAAGGGTGATAATTATTCAAATTTAACCCCTTAAAAATTATTTAAATCTAATGTCTACAGGTAAAGAGTACTTTAACCTTTTTAGTGGAAAAATTATTAATATATCTATACATATGGTTTTTATCTATGAATTGATTTTATATACGTGTTTCAAGCTTTCATTTTTGAAGAGTGTGTGCTTCAGTTTTTGTGATAAAAAATAAATTAGGAGATCGTGCTCGAGTGTAAGATATTGAAGAATTTAAGACTTAAAGGACATAGTTGGAAAAATGACTCAAAATTTTTATTTTCACTATTTTTGGTTTTTTTTTCTTCTTCAGATCAAGGCATGATGATTGAAAATCGTGAGCCGGTTTTACAGTTGTCTTGCAACGGGTCTTTGTACTTGTGATATCATGAGGCAATGATCCAGATCTGAGGTGATCAGCGGCAAAGCTATCCATTATTTTACGAGGTGGTCAAATCTAAAAAAATAAAATAAATATATTGTATGTGCTATTTTGACAATTTTTATTGTTAACAAAGCTCTTTTTGTAGTTATTTATGAGATCGAATGTTTTAAAATAAGACATAATATATCTATCAAACAAGTGAATATCACTTGACTTTTCTATTTCAAGTAGTTTTTGAGAAATAAACTCATTTGCGGTAGCTAAATATATTTTATTGGGATAGTTAATTACAAAATATGCCAAGTTATTCAAATCAAAGTGAAAAAAATGGGGTAGCCAAAGCTACTCCATTGATATGCATAGCTTCACCCTTGAAGTTCGCTGTTGCCATGACGAACGCAACACTCGGAAGCTGCGCGCACCGCTCAACTATTGTTCTAGAAATTTGGAAATCTGGACCTAGAAATAAAATTTTGAGAACATTTTTCGCGTAGAAACAATTATTAATTAATGTTATAAATAATAAACATGTTTGGTAAAAAAATCATTGAAAATTTATAAGTTTATGAACAATTAAACAAATTTGAACAGAGACTGAAGTTGTGTGTGCAAACACACCACTTTTTTTATGATGACTTAAAATAAAATTTGTTATATTTATAAAAAAAAAAAAAAAAAAAAAAACTTATTCAACCTGATAACTTAAATAATCCAAAATAAAATCAAACAAATTCAAGAGACTAAATTGTCTAACATTGATAATTTAAGAGACCTAAATAGAACGATAAAAACTTAGAAGTATACATAATTTTTTGAATGATAAATATTAGCAATTAGTTGTTAGATTAATATTTATTCATTTATCTAAATTTAAACCATGATCTCACACTCTTTATCTCATAGTTCAAATAAGTTGAATTACCTAACTCGATAAAAAGAAAAAAAACTTACACGAGCAATACCTTATTTTGTAGTGAAGAAATATCCTTATTCATTAACCCACTAAAAGAAACAATTTAAGTCTGTTGGGGCAACTGCTTGAATATGTTATGCTTAGATCAGTCCTTGTTCATAGGCACTGGAGAATACTCCATCATAGCAGCACTTAACAGGAAGACTTTTAAGGTGAACCAATAGTGACAGAATTAAATGTTGGTTGCTGGTATAGGGTATGGAGAGGCTGCGACTTCTATACAGAGCTGCTATGGGTGATATTATTGTTGTACTTGCATTGTATGCTGATTTTGTGCAATTTTATCATTCATTAGTATGGGTTAAATCGGTTGAAATGTATCAAAACCCTAAAAATATTTTAACTGTGTATTTTGTGAATAACTTCTTGTACCAAACTAACTAATCAAAGACACATCTATTAATCAAATTACTAACAAAAGGCACATTTGAGTGTACAATTGCTAACTAAATACACAATTAAAATATTATTGTAACTTTGATTCATTCATAAATTATAGTGCCAATGCGTCTCATATATTCTAGAATGAGGAAAGTTGAAATATTTCTTTCTCCTGTAGTGACGATGTGTCTCATTTAAGATATTTTTCTCCTTTCAATATTGTAAATTTATTTCATTCATTTAATATTTCTTCTTCTCGTAATAATTGATTTCAATCTCACGAAAGTTGAGATATATATTCTCCTCCTTTTTTAATGTCATCTTTAATATTTCTTCTTCCCGTAATAATCGCTTCCAATCTCACGAATCGTAATAATCGATTCCAATCTCACGAAAGTTGAGATATATATTCTCCTCCTTTTTGAATGACATCATGTGTTATTGTCGGTAACTACTTTTAATGTTTTCTTTTATTAAAAAAAATTTTTTATTAAGAAATAAAGAATTATGCTCTTCTCCCAGCACATTTTGCTCGCGCCCAAATGAATTTTCAGTTATACCCTTGCGTGAGTTAAGTTACACGGTGTGACTTAACTCACGCACCTTATAAGTTCTGCGTGATTTAAGTCACGCACCACTGGCCTGTGCGCGAGTTAACTCATGCAAGTTGTCGGTGGTCTGTCCTCAAGAACACACGTTTTGTGTACGGTGGTCACCTTTTCAACCTTCAATCTACACGTTTTTTACAACCTTTACACTTTTTTTTTACCACATTTAGATTTAGCCCAAGGGTTGATGATGTATTTTCCCCAAGAAGGCTGCTCACTATTTACCCCAAGGCTGATCACTATTTACCCCAAGAGGGTAAAAAGAAAATAAGTAGATTTAGTGAATTCGAATAAATGTATCAATTATTGTATGAATTTTATTAATAAAATGAGATATTGTTATATGTATTAATTCTGTTTATTTCTTTTTATTTAATGTAAATAAATAAATTAAATTAGAATAAAGTAAATTTAGAATAAAGTAAATAAATTAATTTGAATAAAGTAAATAAATAAATTAGAAAATAATTAAATTAGAATGAAGTGAACAAATAATTTAGAAAATAAATAAATTAGAATAAAGTGGACAAATAAATTAGAATAAAGTAAATAAAATAATTTGAATATATTAAATAAATTAAAAAAAGTGAGTTAAGTCACTCTGCGTGACTTAACTCACGCCGCATGATTTAATTTGCACAAATTTTTATACTTGCGTTAGTTAACTAACATAGGGGTAGTTTAAGTATTTCAGTTGGGCGCGAGTAAAATGTGCTGGGAGAATAGTAGAATTCAAAAATAAGGTATCAAATGGATCAAGTCAGTTACAATAGAAGGCCCAGAAAAGGAAGGTTATTTCTATCCACACCCCTTAATTTCAAATCTTATTCTAAGCATCTCTGATTGTGTACACACGACCTGACTCCAACTCCATCGTCAAGAATAACACATTATTATGTAAAGAAAATTTGCAAATAAAAATCTACACTTTTTCGCTAACTAATTTTTTTAAAAGAAACAATTTTTTAATAGCAAATGTTAATATTTTCTCTCTTATCATAATTCAAGCTTAAACCTTTAACTCGTTTAATCTTTTAGCTCAATCAAATGAATTATTCATCTTATCAAAAAGAAATCACTATATATGTCATTGCCAACCCTCAACACCCTTACCCACACCCTTGAAAAATATATCTTCCACAAACACCGTCTTATTAGAAGATAAACAAAACAATCTACGAAACCTCCTACACAACACACCCCCTTAACCACATATCACACCCTAAAATCAACTATCACCAATAATATTGACTAATTTACTACTAAAGCAATTGTCCACACCACTAACTGAACCGAAATCAACCAAATAAACATCCCTCCAACATAATGACTCATTACTCGAACCCATCACATAAAACAATGTTCTCAACATCCATACTTATTTGACAACAATCCATCTCATCCCCCCATTCAATTGACAACATTTTTTCCTAGATAAAGAAATGTTGAATGCTCTCTTAAGTTTTTCCAACACAAAAAAATCCTCTCTTAAGTTTATAAATTGTACATGAGGAAATTTTAAAAAAAGAAAGAAAATAAAGCAGAAAAGTGGACATAACAAATTTAAGCAAAATAGTATAACCCTTTGAGATTTTCACTTAGACAATCGACTTCTAACGCTTTCATTCATCGTATTTTAAAATATGGATGACAATTGAACCCAAGTCTAATGAACACTCGAAAAAAATATGTATTATGGGCAGATAGATACTCACGTTGTTGGATCTGTGCCTAACTCGGATAATTATTCACAAATGAAAATTTATGTTCCCACATCAAAGTTTGCTATGAAACACCATAAAATTACGAATATAAACTCATCGGCAATTAACTGCTGCATGTTAGATTTCATCGGCAACTACCTACTTCTGGTTAGCTTTCAGCGGCAGTTAACTGTCGTTGCAATTAAAAAAAAAAAAAAAAAACTACATCGGCACTTAGCTGCTGCTGTGGAGAATAAATTTTCTTTTTTGCAGTATATGATTCCACCCATTTCAATGTTGGGTGTTGTTGGGGTCTCATATGCCATAGGAAAGGATATAGTGGCCATTATGCTATGTGTGTAGTGTGTGGACTTGTGAATGGACCCACTAAAGCTTTAAACTTTCATATAAATGCTAATGAATTTAACCTATGAGCTTCTAACATTTTGTATTGATGTAAAAGACAAAGGCAGAGATTGCTTGTTATGGCAAAACAGTCTAACATATTCATTTCTTCCCCTAGGGTGACAAGTTATGCTTAAATGTTTAGTGTAAAACGATATATAATCATATTTTAATATAGACTTTTTAAAATCTTTATGGATAAGATAAGATGGTAGCATCTTTTTTATTGAGAATTTGAGATAAACATTGATTGAAAAAAAAAGCAAATCCATGCTCCACGGCAGTGGAGTGTTGATGGAATTTTTTTTTAAAAATTGCAATGGAAGTTAGCTGCCAATGAAACCTAATCCGCAACAACCAATTGTTGATGGGGTTATATTCGTAATTTTATTGTGTTTCATAGCAAACTTTGATGTAGAAATAACAATTTTCTCCACAAATTTGAACAAATATAAGTGTGGTCCAGGCCAGGGGCGGAGCCACCCCCCAGCTAGCCTGGGCACTAGTCCAGGCTCAACTTCTACTTTCTTTGTAGCAAGCTCAACCATTACTAGAACCTCTCGCTTTTCTTGCGGATTTACCTGCGGATATTGGTGTAAATTCCGCAGGAAACACATTTTCTATGGATTTTGCCAACGATTTAGGTTCCCAGGTAAATGTAATACATTCGTGGGTAATTGTTTCCTTAGGATTTTAGGATCCGCAGGAAATGTGCAATTATCCGCATGAAGGAAGTAACATTATATGACAAGTCTATAAAATTATCTGCAAGAAATGTGCAATTTTTGCCCAGGCTCTATAAAATGTCTGGCTCCACCACTGGTTCAAACACTCATGTGTTCAGCCTGCCATGTAGCTCACACATTATATAAAGAGAAATGATATTTGTACAACCATTTTTGTACAACTTTCTCTCTCATACTCACATTATTTTCTTATTCTCTCTCTTCCTTTTTCTCTCTCTATTGTTTTTGAGCAATGAGAAGAGAGAACAACAAGGTTGTCCCAAAAGTTGTACAAAAATAGTTATTCAAATATCATTACTCTTATATAAACTATAACTTTGTACCCATTGTCGGCCCTCCATATTCCAGAATGCCAACCTTCTAGTATTAACACTGGTAGTTAAATGCAAATATTTAGAGGGCAGTTAAGGTAACTTGCAACATCTCTAACCATGACTTAAGTAAATTTGCAACATCTCTAACCATGACATATATATGTACATATGTCCACCCACAAACTCTTACAAAAATTTACCGTAAGGCTTTAAACCAACTCTAAAAGTAAAATAAAATAGTTTTGGTAGCTCGAATGCATGCCTAAGTATTCTCCCCCACAAGCAAAATATCAGGCTTGAAACCAATACTGATGCAGCCGTTGTACTAAATTTTTACGAGTTGGTGTTAACATTGATATTGGATAATTTGAGTTTATTCAATGCTACTATTAATTAACCTATTCTTTTATTGACAAACTTTAATCAACCAATTCTAAAAAATCAAGTATAATATTATTACTTTCCATTATTTTATATGAAAGTCAATTATATAGTGCACAATTAAAAAAAGTCTTACATCATACATAAACTAGTTTTACTATTAAATCAATAAATTTTATCGTTAAATTAAAAGAGATATGAAGATACACTAGTTTTCACAAGTAAAAAATAATGAACCTGATAACTAAAAAGTAAATCATAGTAAACATAATAACTTCAATGATTTAACTTAATTTTTTACTTTATGAAAATGGTCATACTTGTTTTTTATTTTAACTTATTTTTTCACCATTGCATTATGAAAATCAATTAGAAGTGAATTTAGTTTGTTTTTAACTCAGGTATTTTTTATTAATAATTGAAAATTAAATTATTTTAGTTATTATGTTCATTATTTTTTTAGTGGTTTCATTTTAATAAAGTAATAAAAAGAATATTTCCATAAAAAAATTTAAAAAAATATTTGAGAAAAACTTTTTTGCAGCTATTATTTTCCCCCACAGGTTCACAAGTGTCCTATCATATCCTATGGCTGCTGTGTCGTTACGTCTGATCACCGTTTGTTGGGTCCATCTAACACTAACACGATTACATTGCCAAAAACAAACCAACCTGGAGCTGCAAACGAACAACTGTCTTATGTCCCACGGGAATATGGTTCTTCCTCTACTTCATTTTTGGTTCTTTGCTATTTTTTAGTTAAACCATTTTTTTAATTCTTAAAAGTAGTATGATCGCAGTTGCTTATCTGTGATGCATTAGTGTCGGTATGATCACATCAGTATGGTTTAGGGGGTGTCCAATGGTTTGAACAATTTGTTTTTATAGGGACTAAATATGGTTTAGGTTTTGAGAGTTTATTACTCCCCCGGTCCCGCAATAGATGACTCATTTAAAAATGTGCAATTTTGACTAAACTTACTTTGACTATATTTTTCTACTAATATACAAAGATAAATAATATCACATAAGATGTCGTTAGATTCGTCTCGATGAGTATTTTCAAAATATCAAATTTTCATAATTTTTCTGATATATTATTCAAGATTTTTAAGCTCATAATTATGCATTGATATGCGTAATATGGTCAACTGTGTCATGTATTATTAGACGGATGGAGTATTTAATCTAGCACAGGAAAAAGGGAAAATGAAACACCAAAAAGAGTGAGTCCAACCGCAGGAGATAGTTGCCCATCATACGGCTCACCAACTTAACTTGCCTCTATGGGATACTTGCTCCGGGCATGTTCGGATTACAATACACGGCTCTACGCAGGAAAGGGTTGGATGGAACCCACCTCCTTACCTCTATGTTGTTAAAAGAACTATGTTCCCACTACGCTGGGAAGCCATATTATTTATTTTGTCTGCATATTTAGTATATATACCAAAGTATAGAGGGAGCCATGACCCACTTCCGCTATTGAAGAGATCCGTCACTGATTGCACATGTTAAACTACGAAGTTTTGATGGGATCTGATGTGTTAGTGCTAGTATGATCGCATATGTTTAACAATGGAATTCTCGAGGGATCCGGTGTATTAGAACAAATCACTCCCACGTTAATTGTTTTAGTTACCTCTTCGATTCGTTGGAGAAGGAGGCCCTGAAAATACAGATTTTGGTCTTGAGATAATTATAGTTTGACAAAAAATTATTTCACCTAATAATTGAACTCGGCTTCTCTTAAACATTCATCATTAATAAAGCTCATTAATCACTTGAGCTCAAAATTACAAACCTACAAATGTACACATTTTATAAGTTATTTTGATCTCCGAAAAATCTATTTTTAGGAAATTAATGTAGCTTTTGAATATATCTTTTTGTTTGTCATTTTAGTTGAGAACACCGCTAACAAAATACTAGTTGTTATGAATGTATATACAATTTCAAAATATTTAAAAACTCATAATTTTGGAAGTATTTACAAATGAGTCATTTGAGTATGATGATAATCATCTCATATTTTCAGAAATCAAAATGATTGTGATTTTATTTATTTGGTAGTACAATCTTCTTCTACTATTCTAGAAGGAACCTCTTTAACGATAACAAAGTTATGTAACGGCTATCTGGTCTATATAACGAGGACCGCAATCTCTGCGTACGTTTTGTTGCTTTATATAATCTAACCCGTGACCCACCACTGATTCTTTCATTCCTTCCAATTTCCACCGTTTAGTAAACTCATCGCATGCAAACCTTCTAGCATGTGGAAAAGAAAAGTTTCAACTCTCATCATTCCCAACTCTTTGGCTTCTTTCATTTTTATCTTATAGTCCCTCCTCCCATGCGTCACCTTTTTTAACTAGAGTACAGAGAAGTCAGATAGTCCCCTCTTGTGTCACCTTTTCATATCGTTATTTTGAGTTTAATACTACTTCTTAGGTTTTAAAATAGATAAATAATATTTATACAATTATTCTTTAATAATTTTTGAAATGATTTTCTCTCATACTTATATTATGTTTTTATTTTTTTCTTTATTGTTTTGGTTTTTGTGTTAATACATCTTTTTTTTGTAAATTTATGGTTGTCATAAAAGTTGTCATTTAAATGGTTGTTCAAATAAAATGACTAACCTAGTTTAACGATTCACACAAATTAAAAATATATATATATATAAAGGAGAATGCTAAATAATGATCAATTAATGGACATTGGTTTATTGGCCTAACATCCATTTTTCCATCCATGGAGGATCAAGGCAGAGCCCAAGAATGACTTATCTATTTCTCATATCTTTGATTTGTCTTCAACTAAGGTTTTGTTTGCGAGTTTGAACGCGATGAAAGGAGAGAGGTTTGAAGAAAAATGAGCAAGTTGAAGAAATAGATGATATCGAGAGAAGAAGACTTTAGGGTTTTATTTTTCTTCATAATTCAAAACTCTCCTCATTTAGGGGAACTTAAAAATTGTATTGGAGGAGGTTTTTGGGGGTTTTGTAAAATTTGGATGAATTCTTCAAATTTAATCTAATTAGTTATAATATTGTTAAAATTAAAAATATATTAATCATAAGCATTAATTTATCATTATCTAGTTTGTCAAAAAAAAATTATCATTATCTAAAAAATTATTCTTTCAAAAAATGTGAAAGATTTTACCATTTTCTCTATATTTCCAACCTTCTAAAGCCTTCACTTCCCCCACCCTTCCAAACTCCAAAACAAAACCTAAGAGTGTGTTTGGATCAGGGAATGTTTTGAGGGAATTTAAATACTTTGATGTGAATTCCCTTGTTTGGATAATAATTTGAAGAATTTTCAAAATGATGGAAATTTATGAAGTATTTTGTTCAAGTTAAATTTAAAGAATTTCAAATGACACCTAAAAGTCAAGAATTTCAAAATTCTTCATTGTTATAATTTTTCAAATTTTGCATTTTGGTCCTCTAATTTTCCAATATTTTCAATTTGACCCCAATAAATTTATAAAAATTGCAAATTTACCCCTCAAATTTCCAAAAATTATAATTTGACCCCTCAAAATTTTTGAAATTTGCAAATTGACCCCTAATTTCATTTTTCAAATTTGGCCAAAAAAATTAAAATTTATCAAAGTGGCCCAAAAATTATGATAATAATTTTTTTTTATTTCTCCATCCAAACAATAATATTTAGGAATGAAAGCAATTTAATTGAATCAGTTGAATTACCTAGAATTCTAAATTCTTCAAAATTTCTCAATTACTCCATACAACACACTCTAATTACTTCAAAATTTCTCAATTTCTCAATTTAATTGAATCATTTAAGAGTGTGTTTGGATGGGGGAATGTTTTGAGGGAATGCAATGTTTTGTGGGAATTCAAATACTTTGAAGTGAATTCCATTGTTTGGATAATAATTTGAAGAATTTCCAAAATGATGGAAATTTATGAAGTATTTTGTTGAAGTTAAGTTTAGAGAAATTCAAATGACACCTAAAAGTTAAGAATTTCAAAATTCTTCATTGTTATAATTTTTCAAATTTTACATTTTGGTCCTCAAATTTTCCAAAATTTACAATTTAACCCCAATAAATGTTCAAAAATTGTAAATTGACCCCTCAATTTTTTCAAAAATTATAATTTGTCCCCTCAAAATTTTGTAATTTACAAATTGATCACTAATTTCAATTTTCAAATTTGGCCCAAAAAAATTAAAATTTACAAAAGTTGCCCAAAAATGATGACAATGAAATCTTTTATTACTCCATCCAAACAAAAATATTGAGAGATAAAGCATTTTAATTGAATCATTTGAATTACCTAAAATTCTAAATTCTTTAAAATTTCTCAATTACCTCATCCAAACACACTCTAAGAGTTCCAAAGAAGGGATTCGTTTTTCCATGGCAAATGAAGACGAAAGAAAGAAGGTTTATAGTCATGAATATGGGAAAGAGGAATACACTCTAGGAAAAGAAAAGGTCCATGAGACTAAGCTGTATATTCCCTCCGTCCCATAATAACTGAGTCATTTGCAAAAAAATATTGTCTCAAAAAAATTGACCTATTTCACTTTTCAATACAATATTACTTACTTTTTTCCAATTATAACACTAATTAATATTACTTTCATCACTCCCAATTCAATATATTCTATTTTACATTTATGATAAAAAAGAATGCAGAAATAGTTGATAAGGGTACTCAAACCCATTTTTCTCTCTCTTTCACTCATACACTTTTTCTTAATAAGTGTGAAATGAGCTAATGACTCAGTTAAAATGGGACGAATGGAGTATTAAGTAATTTTTTTTTTTTGAAAAAAAAAAGAAAAAGAATGAAATGTAGTCGTGTTTTCGTAAAAAATGCCTTTAATTTATTTCAGTTTAAAATAAAAAGAATAATTTTGGTGGACTCTTTTGTCAAAAAAAAATAAAATTCTGGTGGACTCAAATATTATGATTGAGCAATTTGATGATCGTCATCAAATATAAAGTAGACACTTATGTTTTGATGGTACTTGTAATATTGTCACAAAAAAGTCAAGTGTTCCTCATCAAATATTCATCCTCTATTATGGATACATGTATTGTGATTAGGCAATCAAATAATATAAATTTCTCTAAATATTTAAAATAATAATTTAAATCAGTCGGGACACATTTTTGTTATTCTAGAGCTACATGACGGTTGTATACAACTTTTTCTAAAAAAAAAATATATTTAGTTATTGTCCTAGTGTCTAACACATACACAAATAAATGGATTCCTGTGAGTTGAGTTTAACTCAGTTGGTAGGGATATTGCATATTATATGCAGAAGTTGGGTTCGAACTCCAGACATTCCACTTCTCCACAATTAAATTGTGTGAGCTCTAGGTATTAGGTTATTTGACTAGGAAAAAAATGGGGAGGGGAAGGGGTATCGTGTGTTGGAAACCAACACTCAGTTTATTCTTTTACAACACATATTTTTTTTTAGTACAACTAAATATATTGGAAAGTTTGATTTGAATGTGTTAACTTCATATTAGCAAATATGGTAATTTTGAGTAGGAAATTTGGTGGAACTTAAAATTGAAACCTTTGAAATATTTTGGCAATAAATTAAAAAAAAAAAAGTGAATGCATAAAAATTCTATTTTATTTTGAATTGCAATTGCACTTGTTGATGATTAATCATGCGCATAACTTTTAGAGATCAACACAAAATTACTACAAATTGTAAGCTCCAAAGGTAAGTTAAGTGTATATTTTATTTATTTTGATTGCAATGATACAATAGAACTCTTTAGGATAAACAACAACAAGCCGTTATTGTGATTTTGCCTATACATTGTCCACCTTTCTGAAATCCCTTGGCACGACAATCCTTATTGCAAGTTGTAGTGCACGGTATTGTACAATTTTCTCCAGACGATGGATCCGCCGAACTAGTAATGAATCCTGAATGAATCCAAAGTTGAAAATATTATGTATATGATATTTCTTTCAATTTAATGTTATTTGGATTCATTCACCGACTAAACAACCTAGTATATTTCGCAAAAGCGAATTATTATTAATCTTGGTATCTTGATTTGAAAACTTCACAAAAAACATACAACTTCATGAAAGAGTTACAAACATACAACTTCATGAAAGAGTTATTGAGTCACAACGATTCAATAAATCAATTTTTCCCTTTTTAATATGTAGACTATGAACACAATATAAATTTTAATAACAATTTTCAATTGGAGTTAGAATTGAATATAAAAAATGTAATTCAAAAGAAAAAAAACTAATGTTTGACCTTACCTGAATTGATGATCAAAACAATGCATAGAACACCCAAAAGAGAAGATTGATTTGCTTCAAAGACCATTTTATATTATTTAAACTTATATTTGAATTCTTATGAAGATTTAGACTAACATGGCATTCAATATATAGACATTGAAAATGTATAACCATTATAAGATATACCTCTAAAAGAAAACCATTATAAGATATAATTTACTTTTAGAAAGATCACTAAATCTCATTTGACTATTAGACATTTCATATATTTTTTTATCAATGAAATTTATATGTTTGACTAGTATATTTTGAATACATTTAATCCGGTCGTCTAAATTTGGTGCAAGTGATTGTACTTACATCTGATGTCATTCAAAAAATATTCTCAAATTATCATTTATTTATTTTACTCAATAATATTCTTTTATTTCATTTCATTTTATCATTTTGATTAGAAACTTTAGAGTTTTATTAGAAATTGTAGGGTATGAAAACAGTAAAACAAGTTAGTGGACTTAAGAGTCCAATGTCTTAACCCATATTTATAAAGTTGGAGGGTTGTGTCCCCGTGTTTTCTTTTCAATATCTTTATTAAGAATTTTTTTTTAGCCTTAAAATGAAACCAAAATTGTAAATCTACCCTAGTTGAAACAAAAATTTCAAAACTACCATACTTTTGGAAAGTTGACCCCTATGTCACAAGTCCAACTTGCGACATACCCCCTATGTCACAATACCAACTTGCAACATACCCTCCTTTCTTAGAGTTTACATTTTTTTTGTCTTTATTATACGTCACAAGTGGGACTTGTGACATGTTATTTTTTTTCGTTTTTATTTATATTAACTAGTTATAAACTCGTGCTTCGCACGGGTTCAATAACGTATTCGATAAAAAAAAATTGAAAGAAGAGATGTTAAAACGACGGAACATTGTGATTCATCATAAAATATGTATGGGCTGATTAAGAGAGCATATAATCAGTTTATGAGACTAGGAATTGACATAATATTTAGGATGAAAACAATTGGAACCAATAAAGGAACCAATGATGTGTGAATTATGATTACATATTATCCAAAATTATAAAAAAGAGTGTTGTTGTTATAGAGTTACCAAAAAAGGATTGATACCCATATTTACATCAGATGAAATCAAGTAAAGAAGTAGCATCAGTGAGTGAAGATAATCTAGTTTAGGATTAGAGTTAAGGTGATCTGTTGAAAGTGCGGATCATGAACACCAAATCTTTATTTGGGAACGACTTGAACGTACATATTTTTAGGTGGCTTCTCTAGATAAAAAATTAGCTTATCACCTACCTCTAACATATGTTCTCGGCAAAAGTTGAACCATTGGCCGCCTAAGTATTTTTTGTAACTTGCTCTCTTTGTCGTTATCAAGCGACACTTATACCTTTTTTGAGCTTGTTTGTCGATGAGTGTGATTGTTTTCCATGTTCCTTTTAGAAATGTCCTTGATATCTCATTTGGGAAGTGTTAGGTACAAAACAAATTGCAGTGTTAATTAGATGTTATATATATATATATATATATATATATATACATTTCTAAAACATTTACCAAAGCATTATAAAGATTTGTCGTAGGAAAAGAGCATGTTCTATTTTGTTCAAGAGAATAGGAAAACAACATTATAATTGACATCTTTTAAAAAAAACATTATAATTAACATGATACTAATTGGAACCAATGAAGGAACCAGCAATGTACAAATTAACGTTACATAATAGTTAGGTTTATAAAAGAGACTGCAAGTGTCATAGACTAACCAAAAAGGGATTTTCGCCAATATTTACATCAGACAAAATGAAAAGAACAAATGGCATCCCAAAGTCAAGATAGTTTTCGATTACAGCTCAAAGCGATACGTCAAAATAGTAGAAGTTCAAATAGTTCAGCAGCAAAGATCTACTTTGGAACAACTCGAACGTGCAAGTTCTTCGATGACTTTTCGAGATCAAAGATGAGCTTACCACCTTCTTTCATCACACGTTCTCTGCAGAAATTGAACCACTGTCCACCCAATTATTTTTCATAGCTTGCTCTTTCAGCGGTAATGAGGCGACACTTATACTTTCTTTGTGTGTGGTCATCAATGAGAGTGATTGTTTTGCGCTTTCCTTTCAGAATTGTTCTTGACACCTTGTTTAGGAAATGCTAAACAGGAAAATAACTGCAATATTAGTCTAATGCATATTAACATGGATAAGATGTATGCGAATATAGTTACATATAATTTATAAAATTAAGTTAGCAAACTGATTTTAAGCTAAAAAAAATGTACCATGACTTCTAATTTATCTTCCTATAAAGTCTAGATAAATGCATGCATGTGCATTATATGTACCCCGTTGACCAATTAACATTGTTAGAACAAATGGAAATTAAGCATCATTCTCGCATGTGCATCTATAGCTAGCACCATTTGACATTGATGTATTCGAACATTTGGTGCAACTCTCATAATACCATCCAAACTTGCTATGATTGAATTTAGTTGTTTTCCAAATAGTGATGCAATATGTATCCTAACACAAATTATGCACATGAAATAAAGAATAATGCAATATATATTTTTAATTTGTGCGTAAAAAAACTCAAAGCATATTTGTGCATAAAAAAAAGCAGACCTTGACTAAGTTTATAAATTCAGCAATTGGCCTAACCTGAGACAGATTGGGAAAATCAGTGTACGAAGTACGTTGAGAAGAAGCCGAACTCTGACTTAAGTTCTGACTGAAGCTTTGACTCTGAGCTTGAGAAGTATTAAGGTCGCGACAACAATTCAAGAAACATGGTAAAAAAAAAACAATCAAATCAGAATGTGAAATAATAAGTTATTCTAACACTGTATTGTGAAATCATAATGCAAACTTACTAAGTCTTAAACCTCTCAACAACCGGATGATGTCGGTTGATGAGCAACCTCGAACCTGACCAATTGTTACATATATTTGGGTTGTTATTGACTACAAAATGGAATCAAAGAACTCAAGGTAAATAGATGGTAAATGTTAAAGCTACGAAGTATTTTTTCCATAGTGTTACATCAACTATATTTCCACTGCATAAGGAAAGACTTCTTTCAGGTCATTATCAAACTTATACAACATCCTATCATCTGATGCTGACAAATTAGAAAATAATACCTTTTATCTTTCAACACAATTTTCGTACACGGTTTCTTTCCAGTCCCAATTGGTGTTGTCTTGACAATCTCATGAAGAAGCCCGATGATTTCTTAAAAAAAAATTACATCTGTAAGAACATTATAATCGGAGAAAACACAGAAATAAATTAAAGCACATGACTATACCATATAAAACATCACTTTTGAATTTTCCATCTTGAATTTCCTTAAATGACTTAAAGCGAAATTCATGAGTAAGAACGTTAGTTAACTTGTCATACTTCTGCACTTTTGTACCAGAACCAAAAACAAGCTTAAAGGGATGAAATGCAATGTCATTATCAAACACATGACAATTATACAAAGTTTAAGTCTTGTTTTCCTCGATCAAAGCCTTCCAATGCTCCAATTCTCCATATCGAGTTATTACATGAACTCGATCACCCTAAATCCGAGAAAGAAATAAAAAATATAAATAAATCAAAATGTACACTAATAAGTAACATTGATAAATCATAAAGGAAATTACAACAAATCTTAACTAACTCATCTAACCTTTGCATCACAAATAATGAGCTTCATATGTTGATTCTCATTACTACCAGTCACAACCCAAGAATCCAGCACTCCAAATCCTATTTTCCAAATGACCAAATCATTTTTTATATCCTTAATGTAGTCATAATCCCTTGACATTGAAAGTCCTATATAGAAATACAATAATACATCATTTAATTTTATTCCCTTTATTCATTCTGATATCGAAAGAAGCTAACATATTTCTATGTGATCAATTTTTGTATCATCAAATCAACATGATCTTAAATGCACAATTTCTATCATCAACTTTATGGACCTCAATGATATGACCAAAACAAATTTACACCAATCAACTTTCATACGGTTCAATGATATAGGAAAGAATAAACTAAATATTAAATATGAAAATTGTTACAGCTTTAAGATTACTCATATAAACTAAAATAACCCACATGCATCAATTTTTTTTCAACTACATGATACAGAAGCTAAAATAACAATTGTGTCAAAACCTTACCATGAGCTAAAATTCAATCATCATGACCTCTACTATACTCCACATAACAAAGGAAGATTTTTCTACAGTCATGCAACATAGCAATTTCTGGTACATAATCCACTAACAATTGAAAAAAAACAAAAAATAAAACCCTTAAATTGCTGAATCGTGAAAAAAGGAAGAAAACCAACTATGATGAAGCAAAAACTAAAACAGTGTCGAAAAATGAACCCCTCGAGCCATAAAAATTAGTCAACTCAAGTCATGCATGGTCTCAGAACCATGAAAAAAAGGAAGAAAATGACCTCCTATGAAGAAGAAAGTGAAACATTGTTCCCAGCTGAACTTAGATACCGTTTGGCCAAGGTTTTTTACGGTCTAATAGTTACTTCAAAATAAAGTTAAAATAAAGGTCTTTAAGAAAGAAGTTAAAGTTGTTTGGTTTCTTTGTTTTTTTAGTTTTAAAGCTATTTTTAAGTTAAATGTTGTTTGACAAAATATTGTACAAACTTTGATTTTTTTTTAAGGTGTTCGCGGTTCGAACGCTGGACTTGGCATATATTTATGCACTGTTTCTATCATCTGAGTTAAACTCACGAGAACAAAACTTTGAATTTATTATGAATTAACATAATAAATAAAAATATGTTTAAAATATTTTCTGAAGGCTAAAAATGTTAATTTTTTTTTTTATTACAAATATTATATTTACTTAATAACGTTTATTTTGTGTAACATGAATACAAATATGCATCATCATATAAATGACATTTTAAATATTTGAATAGGAGAAACAATTTAAGGAGCCTGAAATAATAACATAAATAATATCAAGATAGTTGGTTTTTTCTATTTCAATTATACTCCATAACAAATTTCGTTATAAGAATACCATATTGTTGGCGTCTTTCAAAAAGATAAGAATTTATATTATATGATATTATATTTGTTACACTGTTGGTGTCATGGAAACATATATGTTTAGTTTTTTTTAATAAGAAAAAGATATGCATAGTTTATTACAATATAAAGATAGGCATCTAGACCTTTTTTTTGAAGAAAAGACATCTACAATTTTAATTTTAATTAAAATTAAAATTTTATAAAAATAATCATACGCATTATGCAACGCCAAAAAAATTATACGCATTATAGCGTAACAAAAAAACAGACACACATAAAGTATTACTCTAAACGCTAATGTGTGTGTGTATTTGCGAGGTTGAAGAAATAAAATAAAAATATTTGGTATCATTAAATGACAGCGTGAATACAAATATTTGTGAGGTTGTGATGATTAAACGATATTGAAATTAAATATATAAGTGACAAAAAGATAATAAAATTCCTTTGAAAAAAGGTAATAAAATTAAATCAAACCTCCTCAAAAAAAATTAAATGGAACGGTTCAAAAAAACATTAAATGGAAGAAAAAAAAACATATTGAAATATTATATTAAAAATAAAAGAAAAGATTCCCAACGTGAATTGAAGAGAGATGCTTGTGAAATATATTGTCGAGAAATAGTTTTTTGAAGTAGCATTCAACAACTTTTGGCCAAAGCTCATTCCATTCAGGAGTTGTGACATAGGGGGTATTGTGACATAGGGGGTATGCCGCAAGTTGGACTTGTGACATAGGGTAGGTCGCAAGTCAAACTTGTGACACAGGAGTCAACTTCCAAAAGTAGGGTAGTTTTGAAATTTTTGTTTTAACTAGATTTACAATTTTAGATTCAATTTAGGGCGGAAAAAAAAGAAGACAAAATCCTACGTTTAAACCTTAACGTGATTTCTTTTCAAATTTTTGGATAGAAATATTACATTGATTCATATGGCTTAACTTTGCGTCTTTCATCAATTGGGCGTAAGTTCGATTTTCTAGTGATGCTAATAATTAACTAGGTCCGTCATCATCAAAAGGAGGAGAGTTGAACCAAAATAGGTTTTATGCACTGCCTCAAAAGTTTTGATGATAACAAAGTATAAAAAGAACAATTAGATATGTTAATATGTGTTTAAGAGTATAAGACCATAGAATTAAATTAAATTCAAATTGTTAAATCAAATTTATGCGATGACACTCTCCAACTTCTCTCAGAATTTTCCCTATATAAGGAACTGAAGACTCGAAGAACAAAAACAATACTATGAATTCTTACAAGTGCCCTTACTCTGTCAAAATCAATAGCGCACAAACACTTAAATTGAGAAGGACTCCATTTTGAAAGAAGAAAAAAAAACCAAAATTAAATATTAATGAGGAATATGACAAGCAATTTAAAAAATTAATGGAGATCCTTACTAGTTTGCAAGTAATCATTCCTTTTTCTAAAGCTCTTGAGAAAATTCATGTCTATATCAATTTTATGATTGAACAATTTTGTATAAAAACGAAAGTTAAAAGGTGATGAATCCATCGCCTTAACCTAAAGTCGCAGGGCCATCCTTCAAAGGAAGTTACTTGAAAAGAAAAAAGACTCATCTAGTTTCATTATTCATTGCACTATGGGAAAATTGTCAATATGAAAGGCTTTATGCAATTTGGGTGTAAGCATCAATCTGATGCCACTCTCCATGATGAAGAAACTTGAAGTGGTAAAGGTTAAACCTGCTAAGATGACCCTCACACTGGCAGACATATTTGTCTAATATCCATATGTTACGGTGGAAGAGATACTTGTGGAGGTTGACAAGTTCATTTTTCTTGCGGATTTCGTGATACTTGATATGGAAGAGGACTATGATTGTCTGCTTCTGTTGGGTAGGCTATTCTTGGCAACATGAAGTGAAATGATAGATTCAAATATGAGCAAGTCACTTTAAAGTGTTTAATGCATTGAAATTCCCCACCGAGCAAGATTAGTGCTATAAAATCGATGCGTTGGAAGAGTTTCTAATTGAATTGGCTTAACAGAAAGCTTCCTTTATTTCACCCACATGAAAGGGAGATCATGAATTCCATTATCTTAAAATGGACTTGTAATAACTTTTTTTTTCCACAATTTGAGTCTTATATTTTAGTAGCTAAAATATTAAAAATATAAATATACAGATAAGAAAATGTAGATTTCACCGTAAGATGAGATGAGAGTGTAATTTTCTTCAGGGAAATATTAATGAATGCATCTGAGACACTCTTTAAGAACCATTAGTAGTAAGTATTTATGAAAAAACGTGTAAATAGAAACATTTGATTTTTTTTAAGTAATTGCTTATTTTGGAATACTTAAAGAGTGACATGAGGACACTCGTTAACAAGACTTGTTTATATTTTGAAATGCCTAAAAATGCCATTTTTCTAAATATGTTTTACATAAGAAGAAAAATGAGTGTATTTTAACATATATATAAAAAAGAGAATTGGTATATGAATCCCAAATACTTGACACGACACCGATACGTCGATACGAGAAAATTTTAAAATTTAAAATACGATCCAATTGTGATACTTTAATAAAAAAAATTAAATTTAAACGACAGATTAAAACTCATGATACAAACAATGAACTAAAATTCCAAAGAAAAAAATAGGTGTAAAACCTAGATCAAACACACGTATAACAACAACAATGCACAACAACGAAATTGTCTTCACACATCAATCAACAATGTCAGCGTTCTCAACACAACAAAAAGAGACAAAACACATAATGAAACAACATAACTATAATTATAATAACATTGTTGATAATGAAAGTGACAATTAGTCAATTACATATATGATATATCCCAAAAAGAAAACACTAGTAGTTCATTACACATATCCAAAAAATAATAGAAACATTGTATCTAGCACATATCGGTTTTCCACTATCATATCCCTGATGTATCTGAAAAGTATCAGACAATTGCTCTTTTTTTTTAAATAAAATTTAATCTTCGGATACTCTTCTGATACATGTCAAAGCATATCGGTCAGATATCAATACATAATATGTATCAGATACAGTACGTCATCTATTTTGAAGTATCAGTCCTTGAGAGGAATTGGTAGAATAGCTTAAACATGTTCTTATACAAGCGGGGAGTGTAATTTCCAATACTTTTAAATGTGTAATGTGCAGATCTCTATTAGCAAAGTTATTACTATGATATAAAGTGTTGACTTTCTCTAAATTTATGACTGAATCTAGATTCTCTTGTTGCAGAAGAGGTGAGATTCTATAGCAGAAGAAGAAATTCTAAAGAAAAGAAATAGTTTTACATGTGGCAAGTTGGTATGTTATTTTTCTTTCAGAAATTGCATATGCTGCACTTGTAAGCAAACATCGTGGCGACATTAGATGCAAATCCAAATGCAGAGAACAGGTTGCAATTAAGGTTAGTTATGTGACTGTGATCCTCTTAACCAAATTGCTTGAGTTATACGGAAGCTCTCACAACTAGACTTGTGGAGATTTGTGCGAGTTATAGAAAATTGAGTAAATTTTTTTATTCTCAATTTTTTTAATAAACCATCAAATTTGTGTTTCTCTGAAAACTACTCTCAAATTAGTCTATCATTTCATTAATATTTCAATCTAGTCTTTATCAAAAGTTTTTCAATTATGTCCTTGCTTTAATGTTTTTATCACATGGTGAGGAACCTAATTAAAAAAACTTTTAACAAAGACAAAAACTAATTTGAAATATTAATAGAGTGAAAGACTAATTTGATAATGATTTACAAAAATAGGTCAATTTGATGGTTCATTTTTTTTGTATCAATTCGGTTCCAACCTAAAACGAGAAGTATCAAACTAGTCTTGATATCGTGAGCTTAGCTCGTATGGACAATGCATAGTATACGCGAAGTCTGGAGTTCGAACCCGGCCACCAAAAAAAAAATGGAGAGTAACTCATTTGAAAGTTAACAAGAGTAATTCACATAAATTTTTAACCAAGTTAATACTCAGGATAAAAATTACAGAGAAAAGTTAAGATAAGATTGAAAAATGGTTTATTATATTTTATCTCTTTGGTAGATCAAACATGAGATTTAAGCTATATCATATTTTGTCTTCATATCCTAACCATCAAACAAATCCTTAGAGTCATGTTTATGCTTTTTCTTTAAATTAAGTTGAATTGCATGAAAATTGCGATTAAATTAAATCTTTACTTAGAGTTGGATAGGACCATCCTTAAAAAAAAAAAGAAATAGATAAACCCCACAATTGATAACTAAGCTCTTCAAGTATTACTGAGAATTTATTTTTCCTCAAAAAAGTATTACGAATTACCTGAAAAAAAGTATTATTGAGAATTAATAAAAAAAAATACTAAATTACATTAAATACATCACGATTAGCCTTTGATGTAGTGGAGTTGTCAATTTTCATTTTGGAGGGGAGTGAGTTGTCAATTTTGTTAACGAATTGAAAATTCTATTTTATAAAAAATACAGGAAAAAATAAATTGGTCTATTTAAAAAAGTAAAATTATTTAAGATCATTTGTATACATATCTTTAAAATAAAAAGCATAATAATTTTCCTAAAAAAGAAGCATAATAATTTATTTCTGTTTCTTAAAACTCTATTACAATTTCCAATCAAAAAATTCTATAACCATTTTGGTATTATTATTTTTCTTACTAATTTTATCTTTTATATTAAACTGCTCTATTTATAAATTTTTACCATATTTTTTCAAACCAAATAATTTTATTTCATATATTACCATATATAAAGGATATATTAATTTTTTGTATAACTATATTTCCTTTTAATTTAATCACTCATTTAAACCATTTAATTCTACGATTCATCAATATTAATCTAACTTAAATGAAAAATAAAATAATAAAACAATTACACAATGACACAATTCCCATCTGCAGGTTACTTATTGTAAATTACTATATATAATCCTAGCAATTTCATCCAATCACATACTTAATTTACTATTTTGATGATAAAAAAAGATAGAATAATGTGACTCTTTTTTGACAAAAAGAAAGAATAATGTGACTTGACTAAGCTAGTATTATTTATTTCATTTTTATATTTATCTATATTTATTTAACTATTAATTATCATAAGATAAAGACGTGTCAATCCATTCCATTCAGAAACTATCAAAACTACAACTTGTTTTGGGAATAAATCCATTAAACGTAAACGGCACAATCCGCGTATAAAACAAAATCAACCGGCTATTCCAGTTACCGGTCACCAAACTCACCGCGTTTTCTCTTCTTCTTTAAAACATCCTCTCACTAGTCACAACCGAGTCACACTCCGATTCATGGACTCGTTCTTCTCCAATTCTCCATAGAAACAAAACCCAAATATCATGATTTCCAATTTTACCCCTCGCTTTTTCCCAATTTCTTCAACCACCACAAAAATCTCCCTCATCGGTGCAAATCATACTTCTGCTAGATTCTGTTCTCGCTAAACCTTAATTCATTACAGCCTTTTTTTTATTCAATTTTAAACAAATTTTCTGATTATTTTTTTATTTTTTTCTGTAAAAAGAAGGTGCACGATTTGTTTCCATGGAACCTACCGTAGGCAAGCCTGGCTTCCTTCGGAATATTCTCATACGGTTACTTCTCTTCGGTGTTTTCATCGTTGTTATTCGTTTTGCTTACGTCATCACCATCGCCGGAGAAACCTGCAAAATCGGTGATTTCTGTTTTTTCTCTTCACCGGAGAAAATTAACGTCGCCGTCACCGTCACCGGATCCGATTCCGGTACCGCTGCGCTCTCTGTTCGTTCTTCATCGGAATTAGCTTCACCGGAGCATCATACTAGTAAAGACTGGATCAACGGTGTTCAGTTTTACTCCTCCGTTTTCCAGAATTTGATTGCCGCCGGTTATCTTTCGCCTGAGACGAAAGCGCTTTGTGTTGATACACCTACCGGGAGAGATGTTTTTGCGTTGAAGGAGATCGGTGTTGTGGATTCCGTTGGAATTTCGAAGAAGGCGATGAAACCGTTGGTGAAATCCGGTGTAGGTCATAAGATTCCGTTTGGTAATAACACGTTTGATTTTGTGTTTTCCGGTTACGGAGGTTTGGAGAGATCGGTGAAAGGTTTTGGATTTGCAAAGGAGATTGCGAGGACGCTGAAACCCGAAGGGTTTGCGGTGTTTCATGTAAAGGCTAAAGATGATTATAGTTACAATTCATTTGTTGATTTGTTTAAATTTTGTTGCAAGGTTGTGAAATTCAATGATATTCAAGGTTTCGATGAATCGATGCCTGCGATAAGAGAAATCGTCGTGAAGAAAATCGGTTATACAAATATCGATTCTGATATGAATTCGAATAAGAAATGTTCAGTTGCTGGATATAAACAAGAATTGGTTAAGAATGCTGAGGAATTGATTGAAGAGGAACCATTGAAGCCATGGATTACATTGAAAAAGAATGTGAAGAATATAAAGTATGCATCTTCAATGGCTGATATAAGCTTTAAGAGTAGGTATGTGTATGTTGATGTTGGAGCAAGAAGCTATGGTTCAAGCATTGGAAGCTGGTTTAAGAAACAATATCCAAAGCAGAATAAGACTTTTGATGTTTATGCAATTGAAGCTGATAAGCATTTTCATCAAGAGTATGTGATGAAAAAAGGGGTAACTTTGTTACCATATGCTGCATGGGTTAGGAATGAAAGTTTGGTTTTTGAGATTAACAACGACCCGGGTGATAAAAAGACGGAGAAAGTAGGGAGAGGAATGGGGAGGATTCAACCATTGGATTCTCAGGGTGGTGGTGGCGGCGGTGTTGATACGATACAAGGGTTTGATTTTGCTGAATGGTTGAAGAACACGGTTACGATGAACGATTTCGTTGTGATGAAAATGGATGTGGAAGGTACTGAATTTGATTTGATTCCTAGGTTGTTTGAAACTGGAGCTATTTGTTTGGTTGATGAAATTTTTCTTGAGTGTCATTACAATAGGTGGCAGAGATGTTGTCCTGGACAAAGAAGTCCTAAGTATGAGAAAACATATGATCAATGTTTGCAGCTTTTCAATTCTCTTAGACAAAGTGGTGTTCTTGTTCATCAATGGTTTTAGTGGTAGAGTTGTTTCATAGCTGAAATACTGAAAATCCTTTACATTTTTATATAGCATTGTTATTTTACGTTTATAATCCAATAGAGAAGTTTCATAGTTTTCTGAGTTTCTTTACTTGTAACAATTGCAAGTGAAAATGAAAATAATTCTTTTACATCAATTGTATTTGTTACATATGTTTCTTCTATTATTTGTGTTGATACTAGATATATCAATGGATTCTTTGACTATGTTTATTGTATGTCCTTGGGAATAATTTAGGGTTTGTTGTTGAAGTGGTTTGAGGCTATGAAGCACAGACACTCCTCAAATTAGAGGTGTTTCAGTGTCAGACACGCGTCGGGATCCGACACCGACACGACACCTACGGTTACAATGAATTATGTTATTTTTTCAAATTTATTCTCCGTGTTAACGTGTCGTGTCTGATGCCCCGTGTCTGAGTCCGTGCTTCATAGGGTTGAGGGTATGAGTTACCGATGAAATCATTGGGAATCTTTAGTCAAATGGTTATTGAAGTATGATAAGTGTTTATCTTGTTCATAAACATTACTGCAATTATTTATATGAATATTAATATATACTTTCTGAAAACTACTATATTTCTTATAATTCAGTGTCAAGAGTTTGTCAAAAAAAAATAAAAAATTCAGTGTCAAGAGTCAAAACCAAGAGGATTGAACCAAAATATTTCTGCACAATGAATGAGTAATTTATGACATGATCTTATATTGCGGCCAAATGACTGCAATTGTAGCCACAATGTATAGAATTTTATTCTATTTTATGATTTCTGCATTTTGAGATCTCTGCAACTGTGTAGCGTTCACGTTAGGTTGTATTAACCACATTTAAAGAATCACAATGTAATTGCAATTTGCAACTATGATTGTAATGACTGAAACCATAATTTAAAAGCATGAGGTGGAGAAATGTGATAAGTTTTGTAACCTGCAATTTAAATTTTGATGCAGGGGGCAATGTGATCAAGTTTTATTGTTTGTTCCAAGGACACTGTCACATTCTTCTTTTCTATACTTGAGTTTACAATTTGTGAGCTATTGTTTAAAACACTATATGTGAATATAGTTACTGGAGGAGAGAAATGTTACCAATTTTTCCAAAACCATGTTGGTGTTATTATATTCGTTTTGTCTTCTTAGCATCAAATGTTGTTGACCTTCTACATAGAGTTCAAAGGGTCATGCACAACAATGTCATCTCTCTTAAGTACATAAACATTATGTTTACGATGATTGGTTTTATCATCTAAGAATGCCTAACGGTGCAGTTTATTGCTTGCCTGATGTATAAAAGTTGGTGTTACTTGTAAATTTCTGACTTAGAGAGTCCTAACTCCTAATGTTGTGATGTGTTTGTTAGATATAAGCTGTTTGGTGGTTGTGCCTTTTTGAAAGTCGGCTTGTTAATCATTAATAGAAAGTAAGATGTCATTAATAAACACAGCCATGTGATGTGAGAAAGTCCAACTGTTATTTTAAGGGTAATCCATTCCATATCCAGCTAGCAAGGTAGTGGGTTGAAATGTGATTTTCTTTAGTATGGTTTCTCTTCATTTATTGAAAGCTAATAATGAGCATATGAAATGCCTAGCACATGCAAAAACAGTACATATAAAATTTGAGATTAACGACTGATTTCTAAGTTGTCACTTCTTATGTCCTAAATTGATTTTTTTGTTTGTTTGTATAAGAAGACAATTATGTACCACAACAGAGCATAAAGCATAGTGTCGCTATCATGTTGCATTCAACAAACTTTCAATTAGAATGAAATTAGTTATTTTCAGTTATAAGCCATTTTAATGTCTGTCAAATTGTACATTCAGGATCAGAGTTCTCTTTACTGTTAGTTCAAGTAAATTCATTAGTTGCCCATCTTATTAAAATTTAAAGATTTCTACCTGTTCTGGGAATTGGTTGCAAGCAACAATCCACCCACCTATTCACGACATGATAAGTCAGAAAATCTAGTATGACAAATTTAGCATCGTAGTGCTTGCAGGTACCTCATAGAATTAATTGAGATTCTCTCCCGTGGAATTTTTATCGAAGGGAATTTGATGGAAATTCTCACCATTCAGTCCCCCTCAATGAATTCGACCGCATACGATATAGATAGATGAGTGATCGAGATTTCAGTACAATTTTTTTTTAAAGAAGGTTGTTTCCATTTCCAAGTTTCATCCTTATTCAGGGTTTAAACAAACACTATAGCTTAAACTAAACTGACAATGATGAATCATGGAACATATGAAGTATAAGGTCATGGTATATACATTGTATTATAGTGGAAGGATGTGAAATGATACCTAAACTAAGGAGTAACAAAATCTTAATATTATTGCCACAATGCCACTATTTTTGGATCACTGTTCTTGGTAGGTTTTCTAACTATTGTATATGGGGTTATATTAAAGGTTCCTAGTAGTTGAAAAAGGATTAACACTAACTTCATGCACGAGAAAAGGATCATTGACGGTGAAAATGGCCACTAAGATTCTTGATTATGAGTTGCATCTTCATTGGTTACATACAAAATCAAAATTTGGCGTTCATATCAAGTGCACGGAATAGCACATAAAAAGGAAAAGGAAAAGGAATATGTTGAGCTTTAAACTAAATTCTAATAATCTAATTCGAAAGAAGAGGATACTGTAAATCACAAGAATAGTATAAACTTTCCATTTATATGTGGTAATTATTTAAATGAAATATAAAGAGTGAACAAAAGAATTTGTAGATTGTTGACGGGATGGGATGATTAAGATCTTTTTCAACTTAATTCGTGTTTGTTTGGTATAATGTTTATAAAGCGGAGTTTGATAGAACTCACGGCAAAAAACCATGTTAACGAAGAAGTTAGTATTTAGAGTTTTAGAAAATCACAGCAAAAACGCATTGAAAAGCATGCAAACGTGTTTTTGTGTGTTGTTAATGGGAAACCAAACACACACCTTATAGATGTTTGAATTAAGTCAAAAAAATGCAGCAACAATAAAACATCTATCATGTATGGATTAAGTAAGTCCTTCAAAAAAAAATGTATGGATTAAGTTTGTATCATATAGGTCAAAAAAGAACATGTATGTGGGGTAGATGTTAGTTATCAACCTTGTCTTGAAATAAGTATAACATCTTTTAGGTTGGGTCTGGTTTGTCTGTGGGGTTATGATTTGTGACATCCAAAGCATCTCCAATAGGAAGAAAAAAAAGTTAGGAGCATATTATTTATTGGTTGCATAATGCATGCATATTTTGCTTCAATAGTTAAATTTGTAAGTAAACCTTAAACAAATCACTTTTGTCATTTTTTAAACCTTAAACAATTCACTTTTGTCATTTTTTATTTGCACTTAACCCTTAAGTCACGGCCAATGACCTTACAATAAATTGATTTTGATAAATAAGGGTTTACTTTCTGCACCACTTGTTCTGTTTTCAGGGTTCATTATCTACCCCACTTGTTCTGTTTTCTTTATCTTGCTTTTTTTTTTCTTTCCCTTTTGCATTTTGTAGACTGAAACAATATACATCAAACAAATAGACTGTGGAGGTGTAAATGCAATGTACACAAATCTCAAATAAGAAATTTATAAAAATTTGTAATGGTTATATATATTATTTTTGTCAAAAATAAAATATTATATATTATTGGAGATTAAATTTAATTATTTTTGCTGGAATTTTTATTGAATTCTAGAATAATGGAATTTTTCCCTAAAAAAAAGAAAGAATAATGGAATTTTTAATATGCAAATGACTCTTGTGGATGAAAATTCTGATAGGCCAATCATCATCTGTCACGAGCATCACCAGGTGGTTTGCAGCTTCATTTTCAATTTTCCCATTTCATAACTATTATATAAAATTTATGGATGAAAAATCCAACCAAGTGGTGTTCAATGCCGGCAACAATATGTGATGTATCAACTCCGACAAGGATACCTGACACGACACTGTTAATGTATATAAGACACCAACATTGCTACATATATATTAATTTATATATAGACCGTCTAAAATAAAAATCAAAACACATACATATGCATCTAACTCGAACAATTAATTTCACTAAAAAAGTTCCAAAACAAGATATCATATTATCCGACCTTTATTTATTCATCTACTATAAAAAAAGTAAAAACCTTGTAATCAACTTTAATATCTATAACCCTCTAATTGATCAACACATATATAGCTCTTGTATCTACGGTGTGTGAAACCAAGAGAGAGAAAAAAATGTTTCAAACATTAGTCTAAGTGTTCATCATGACTCGTATGAGTGTTGTATAAGTGTCGGACAATGGTTTAGGAGTGCCCAAATAAAGAAAAAACAATTTTATTTTTGACACATGTCTTAGTTGTTTGACATGTATCGTACGAGTGTCGGACATCGACACATGTCAGACACCGCAACACGCTTAATTCCAAAGGTGTTCATGCTTCATAGGCAACAATTTAAAGATAGAAGAGCTTTCGATATCATAAATTCAAAGATTTTTCTTGATTATATTAGTGAATCAAAGATACCCTCCTACCTTGATTCAGGAATTTATCTCAAGAGTAATTGAAATTTCAACAAATATTTTGTTTTAATAAGCTATGAGATTAGTTCATAAATTATCGGTTTCTAAACTATATAAATATAATTAAGTATTCTCAAATGTCAAAAGTATATAAATTTGGTAAATTTAAATTTTATCATTAAACAAAGTGGTAAGCACCATAAAACTCATACACATAATTGTCAAGGTTTCACGTTTGAACCTAGGTAAAGGTGTCTACCAAAAAAATTTGAAATTGCATCTTGAGCTGGAATTTTCCACTTAAATACCCATAAACACGAATAAGAGATTCAGAGTAACAAAATATGTTCAGCCTAACAATTTTCTCGACATTGTCGATTAAATACACCTTTCAAACCGTAAAAATCTATCAATTTAGTTGTCATACAGTTTTAAGAGACTAAATTGATTGATTTCCATATATACTTTAAATAGTAAATTAACGAATTTTTATATATTTTAGAGTCTTGAGTGATATTCTAAGTTAGGCAAATTTTACTGGGCTTTGACTGTTGTGAACAAAATTACCCATTTTTTAGAAAAGCATGTATTGACGAATTCATAAGGGGGTGTTGATAGAAGATACTCAACTTTTTTTGTTTATCTCATTGGATTTTGCTAACTTGGGCTATGTTGAGCCATAGTCATTTTTCAATTTTTTTTACAAATCATTTTTCAATATATTGCTTTTTTTAATAATTCAAATATTGTTTTTTTTTAAACAAAATATTGTTTTGTTTTTTTCCATTTATGTAAAAAAAAAACAACAATGACATCACATTTTATCAAATTCTCTTCCTACCTTAACTTCTTTTTGTTTAGCTCCTTTTAACTCTCTTTTTTAGGTCTTATCCAAACCAGTTAAAGTGAGTTTTCAATCCTATTTGACCTACAAAAATAGACCAAATCTTAATCCATATTAGAATAAAGCCAACTAATTTAATCCAAATTAGGCTCATAATCACAGCTGCGCAGGAACAAATCTAGCAAAGATATAACTAAACACAAACAAATGTTTTATCCAAGATTTCATTAAATTTCATCATCATTTTCTTAATAAAAAACACAGTCAATTTTTCCTCAATAAATTTGGAAGTGTGGTTGTGTAATGCAGCATATCCAAGATATGGGAAATTTTTGCAGCTGCCAAGTTTCAATTGTAGGCAAGGTACATGATGTGGAATATGATGAATGTAACCAAAAGGATATTGATTTTACAAGTGAAAATGGTGGGTCGCAGGTCACATTTAAAGGATCTTCTAAATCTATATCAATGTACTGCAAAAAGGGTACAAAAGGAATTAATCAAGATGCAGTGACAGTTTGGGAGGTAACATTCTTCATGCATCTTCCATCAACTTTTGTTTCTTATTTTTGCATAGAAATTATGATTTTATTGAGGGTTTAAGTTTTCAATCAAATCTTGTGCCTCATTTGTTTTTTGCGCGATTTGGCAATTGTTGTATTTAGATAAAGATGTTGGTCATTAGATCAACATCAAACGATTTATATTTTTTTTTACTATCAGATTCCAAATACAAATAAAGAGTATAAATCGTTTGATCTTGATCTAACAGTTAAGAAACCCTAATTGTCGTACCTATAAGATATTTTAACTGCATTTATCCAAATGTGCCACTTTATTCCGCCGTTAATTGTCTTCTTATATATATTTCTGAAAACCATGACTTTTTTTTTTGAAGGAAAAAAAACGATGACTTTTTTGTTACACTTTTTTTCACAATCATATTCAATTCTTTAAGTAACTGCATATTCAAAGCTCATGTTTCTACAATCTTTAATATCCTTTTTTTTAACTAATCATATGTTTTATTTAGATATGTAATCATATGTTTTTTTTTTTTATTATGATGCCTTTTATTTCATAAAATGAATGGTCAAATTTAATGTTCAATATGATGCACTATTAATAGGACTTTGCTGGAGAAAAAGACACAATATTTTGTGGTGTGTTCGATGGTCATGGTCCTCTAGGACACAAATTTGCACAATCTATACGTGACAATCTACCTTCCAAACTCTCTAGAACAATCAAAATGTCACAACAAAATGTCTCCAAACAAGCTGAGGATAAACAACACTTGTCCTGTACTTCATGGGAAAATCACCTTTTTAGCTCCTTCAATGAGATGGATCAAGATCTTGCCAAGAACATTGCCACTGATGGATTTTGTGGAGGTAGTGTAGCTGTAACTTTAATTAAACAGGTAAACATGTCTATGTCCTCTCAGGTTTTTGTTCTTTGTAGGAAGGTTTTAGTAAAATGTTCGCGACTGTGATTGTGGTCACAACAACAAAATTTGGATGTTATCGTTTTGACCAAAATCATAGTTGGATCGGCTCCATTTAAACGCAATTGTCGACAATGTAAAAGAAAGCGGCCTTAATTTAAATCTTACAGATTTTATTACTACCTTACTAGTGTCATAGTTCTAACCAAATTATTTTACTTCCAAGAAAATTTCAGGGTGACCAATTGATAATTGGCAATTTAGGCGATTCTCGTGCCGTACTTTGCACAAAAGCAGATGACAACCATCTTATTCCTATTCAACTATCTACTAACTTGGTTCCAGATGTTCCAAGTAAGTCTAAACTTGATTTTGACATATAATGTCACTTGAAATTGATTTTACCTATAAAATTAATTCTAATTTGAATCTATGATTACTAACTTTTTCTTTAAAAACGTAATTTTTACACTCTAATTAATTTTTAAATTCACTTTTACAAAATCGGTTTATTCAAAACAAATTTTTGTGAATCAAACACACATTTACATTCCTATCAAGTTTATAACCAACTAATTAACTTTTTCTCTTTATTGTCATTATTAGATGAAGCTAAGAGAGTGATTAATTGTGGAGGTAGAGTTTTTGCAGCAAAAGAAGATCCTGATGTAAAAAGAATTTGGATGGCTGAAGGTGATTGTCCTGGATTAGCTATGTCAAGAGCCTTTGGAGATTTTTGCCTAAAAGAATATGGTCTCTCTTCAGTTCCTGATGTATCTTATAGAAAACTTACTAAGCAAGATGAGTTTGTTGTTTTGGCTAGTGATGGAGTAAGTATTCAAATTTTACTAAACGTCTTTGTCTCTTATAAAGTATTTCTCAAACTATTATATGGGTGCGTGCACACACAAAGGATTTGGTTTATATGCGATCACATAATCAGACACATCAGTGGTCATTAGATCAAGATCAGACGGTCCTGATTTCAATGCAAATTTCGACTTTTTTAGAAAATTAAGATATCTAACTTAAAATCTTGATCATTTGATCTTGATCCAATGACCATCAATGTGGCTGACTGGAGGAATAATTTTTTTCACACATTACCAACCTCGTTATACGGTGGAAAAATGTGGAAGATGTGATGTCGTTGCAGAGACTCCAAAATCTTTTACTCCATTCAGTAGTCGCAAATGCAGTTGTTTAGAGTAATTTAAACAATGAAGTGATTTGAAGCATACATTACATTTAACATGCTATCAGCTAATGTTGTAAGATTCTTTTTTTTTAATAGGTATGGAATGTGCTATCAAATATTGAAGTAATAACCATAATTGCATCAGCACCAAAGAGGTACTTAGCAGCCAAATTGTTAGTCAAACGTGCTGTTCAAGCTTGGAAACAAAAGAATCCTTATTATCATATTGATGATTGTTCAGCCATATGCTTGTTCTTGAATGATCAGCCAGTTAATGTGAGAGGGAATAAAAGACATCGCTCGAAGAACCTGCAATATTGCTCTTCATCTAGAAAAGTAGCATCTACAATTCCAAACTAGTAAATACTTCTAAATTGCAATCTACAGCTGCAGTTGCAGCTGTAACATATCAGTTTTTGAGGCCTCCACATCCGCGATCGCAATTGCAGCGGTAAGATAACAGTTTTGAGGTCTCGGTATCCACGGCCACAATTGTAGCTACATTATAACAGTTTTTGAGGTCTCCGTAGACGGAATTTAAAACCATTTCATGACAAAGTGTTTGAAAGCTCTTAGAGGTATAGTTTCATTGGAGTTAGGCGTTCTCATAAGTGATTAACTATGAGAGATTGAAAATTTTGTTTTTGACACATATATACTTGTAAAATGTTGGAATGTATGTAATATATGGTCATTTCTTAGAAAACATCCTGATGCCATCTTGTTTAACACATAAAAGAAATCTATGTGAAAAAATAGGGTTCTATAGAATTTATAGAGGTGCATTAAACAATTTCCCTTACGAAAATAATACGACAAGACCTGGGATGTCAAAACTCCTTTTGCACCGGAAGCTTGCTTCCGAACGTGTTATTTTTTCTCACAAAGTTTACTTAAAACCAACTACTGGTAAGGTTTTTTATCGAAATTGTGCAATGCAAGGGGCTGGAAAAGCAATTCACAACACTGATAGGAGCAAAAACTCTAGCAGAAAAGACCCAAATACATTCGATTGCCAAAATGCACCCTAACTCTACAAGAAGATTGCTCTTTAGACACCCTAACTCTACCGCTCGGCTCCCTTTTTAAATTGACTGAACCGATTTAAAAAATGCCATAATCGACCAATAAAATATCGAACGGCAATTAAACTACCGTTCGTTGGGTGCCTGAGAGGAATCGTTGGAAGTCTAAATGAGCTATTACCACTCTACAACAATCGAAAGATTTTGGCTCCCAAATCAAAAAATGGTCTGGTGGGCTTCAATTCAAATCAATACACTCTTAAGCTTCTTTGTCTATACTTGCAAAAATCATAGGATAATACTTTGATGGTTTCTATTCCCACTCTGCTGGTTTTTTGTACGCCCTACAAAATTTTAGATTACATAATCCGGAAAACGTAAAAACATGTTCAAAACATCTTCAAAAAGGGTTAGTTGTTTATCTTATTTAATTATATTATTTCTATAATACACTTCAACTCATTTATATTTTATGATTCCAATAATTTATATTTTCATGAAATAAGTTCAAATGAATGATTTCCCCTTAAAAAAAAAGTTCGAATGAATGATAGTTTAGATAGTGTATTTTTTTATTTACATCTATTTATATTTAATCAAAATGGAAGGAAATACTAGCAAGATAGTAATTACTAGTACTTGTTAGGTCATTCAGAAAATGAAAGACATGTCTATATATGATGACAAATACCTTTTCCAAGATTCATTGGTCAATACATCAATGCTTGTTTGTATTAGAGGTTTACACCAATTGCACTATACAATCACCGCAAATATGCTCAGCAGAGAAGACAATGCATGCACTATTCCAATAGGCAAAACTACAAATAGTTCATTCCACAAGATAGACACAAACCACAAATAGTTTACACAGTATATACTTTCATCTATTTTTTGGGGTGCAATTTTTCTATTTTATGCCTAGGTTGTCAATAGTATGCTGAGATAAAATAGAGCCCTTCATACTTTAGTAGGAAAAATGAAATTTAGCATCAATAGGAGGAAAATAATAATACCAAATATTACATTTTAAATATTATTGAAAATATAAATTCTTTTATATTGATAGTACATCAAAATCAAACTTATAATAAAATTTGATTTTTTTAATCCCTATTTTTATTTTATTTGTTTATTATGTTTTTTTTAAAGGCCAACAAAAGATAAATATATAAACTGACAATCAAAGCACAAACCGTGCTAAGATTAACACAATATAAATGTCAATTATAAATAAGACTCGACAACACCATTGCCACCATAATAAGATAGTGACTCAGGCGCCGCCATATAAAATCACACATAATCATCTAAGTGTATGAGCATATCATTGGTAGTAATCATAAGGAAACCCTTTACTTTTGCTATAATCCAAGACCAAACAAATAACTTCACCATGTCAATAAGTGAGCCGGTTACATCATCTTGATGTACAAAAACTACAAAATTTATATACTTTTTGATAATCCAAACGCAAGTCAGCCGAATCAAATGAAGGTATTCATTCGCCTATTTAACTAATACTAGTAAAACATATTAATATATTAGTAATTACTAATATATTTCGAGAGTGAAAAATACTTGTTTTCTTTTACAAATGAATCGTTTGAGAGTGTTCCGAATACAATAATTAATTAAATTTTACTTATTTTTTGACCGAATTTTTTCTCCAAAATCGAAGGGTTAAGACCAAGAAAATATATATTCTTTAGTGAAAAGGAGGAAATTTGATGAATACATAAAAAGTAAAGGGTGGCAGGCAGAGAAGAGAATAGAATCAGTTTGAATTTTAAAAAGAAAAGGTAAATGCCAAAATGGTTCATCAAATCAAACAAGAGCATACATCACTATCAAATTTTAAAGGTAAGTAAAGAAAAAAATCAAGGCTCCACTATCAAATTTTAACTCCCTCAACACGTTATAGTAGTCACAACCCGTGAACTCTCCCGCTTCTTTTTTTGGAACTTTAAGTCACAATCATGCTCTAATGCATATATTCAAACAATACCAAATCTATGCAAAAAAAGTAAGCTAATTCATCTTACAAAACACATTGTCTAGTCAATATCAATCTCAATTCAAATTTCCCTTTCAATTTTTTGTTAACACATCACAAATACTTTCCCTCAATTAACCAAACCCACATCAAAAGAACATTGAATAACCACTTCCTAATTTGATCCTAAAATTGGACTATATGAACATAATCTTATCATATTCTTTGATATTTCAAAATTATTTTTAGAATTGCAAAATATTATTCAATTTTGTCTATGTGAATCTATTATCTATCTACTAGCTATTATCAAATGCATCCTTAACTTAAATCACTTAATATCAAATGCAATTCCAACTCTCCAATCCATCCTTACTTACCAATTAAATTTAGCAATTAAATTTAATTTTGATACATAGTCATGATTTTTTTTAAAGGACAAAAAAATGTATATTGAAACGAACAATCATAGCATAAGAAGTGCTATGATCTAAAAGATACATAGTTAAAAACAAAACCGGCACCACCAAACCAAAAAGTAAAGAGTTGACAATCAAGATGCGGTTAGAGTCACTCATAAACATCTAAGCGATTGAGTACTCCACAAAGATATGATTAGTTAACAATTGAAAGAAAGAAAAAAACATTTGGACCAACTGTGCATATATAAATTAAATCCTTCTTTAGCAATTTCATAGATACTTTGAAATATTGTTGATATAGGAGATTGGATTGATTAAATCCTCCAATTTTAAGATTTACTCAAAATTCAAATCATAAACTATAGATTGCACCTTCAGAAAGTCACCCCTCTGTAGTTTGCAACTTACAACATACAAAATACCTTGTCCCAAAACCAACCAAAAAATGTCACAACAAACAGTAACATGGTATGTTAAATAAGCAAACTTAATTGCTTTTCTTCTATACCAAGCAATATACTAGTACTACTGCCAAGTGCCAACATTGTTCTCATTTTTACATTACACTACAAAACTACTAGTTAATTAATATTAATACCTCTAAAGTTAAACATGCCATGACAAGTTCAGAAACATAAATGAGACCCTTCAGAGAAAGGGTACAAGAAAAACATCATTAGCAAAAATTAAAATTAAAAGCTATTAGAGCCTCCACATGTGTTTGAAAACAGGTTAAAAATACGGACACCATGATAGCCAAACTCTCGTAGGCGCATCTTCAAGGTTACCGCAAGTTCTCACTGCAGAAATTAGGGTTTTCAAACACAACGCTTAATGCGATCTCTCAAGTGGTGGCACATTTTCGGACAACATAACGATATGCAGCAACTTTTTTCTTCCTTGAGGCAGTGTTGTCCACCGAGAGTATCATTTTGCCGGATTCTTTCGATGTGAATGAGTTGTGGATTGCTTCTTCTGAGGCTCCGATCTTCCTTGGCTTCTCAACTGCTATGGTGTAGCTACCTTCAGCATTAGGGACAAACTCAGCACTGTATTCTAAGTCCCAGCCTCCAACAACAATGTCCCAAGTGATAGTTGCACCTCCCTAATTCACACCCACAAGAAGTAAAAAAGAACCAAATCAGCTTCCATGTGTATGAAATTCGATTAAATTACTAATTTAATCCTTAAGAGGCAAAAATTAAATTTCAGGGGCCATTTCATAATTAAGTTAATTTTAGGTACCAAATTGCCAATTCAAACAATTTTCAGGGCTAATAAATAAGTTTAAAAATTCAAGAGAGAATCTTAAGAACAAATATTTTATATCAAAAGGAAACAAACCACTTGCATCATGCCAAAAAAACTAATCATAATCTGATCTGCATAGGGAAGAGTAAAATGGAATGGGATGAATGATTACTACCTCAATTCCTTCTATTTGTATATTCACTTTCTCCCCTCCTTTGACAGTGAATTCAGAAGCTGGTTTTGGGGGACCATTTTGCAAATCACTTGGCAAACTCAGCCCTCCATACTGAACAGGAATATCCTCAGGTCTAATGAATCTGACCATAAGACAATAAATTTCAGAAAGCAAATCCCAAAATGGAAACTCAAGGAAAGTTGGAACATTATTTGCTGATAATAGTAAGTGCATCTTTTGATTGAAGTCATATTTGAAAAAATCAAATCATGCTAATACCACCATGATTTCGATGTATTGAATTATCCGCGGGCAGCAATTCAACGCATTCACGCAATCAGCACATCGGTGGCCATTGACTCAAGAACGGACAGATCAAAATTCCAGCGAGAAACAAATCTAAAATACCGAGGATGGAATCTAAACCATCTAATTTCGATTCAACGACCACATATGTGCTGACGGAATAAAAAGCAGTATTGCCAACTGCAGGCAAAAGAAAAAGCAAAAGAAAGACAGCTTGAATACTAAAAAGTAACTAATGGAAGAAAATTCAAAATTCAAAATCTTAAACAGTAATAGAAAGGGATCTTAATATAGATAAAAATTGAGAGAAACAAAGCCAACTAAAACATTCTAGATGAGTGTATTTGTGACTTGTAAAAGGTTCAAAATAAATGACAGAAAAGCAAACCAAAATGGAACAACAATTATATACTCACTTGTAGAGTGTCTCAGCAGCATTTCCTTCCTTAGAGATCACAAACTTGCTCTTAGTCCTTTGTGTCAAAAATGGACTAAACATTGAATACAACATGCTGAAGTACCATGGCACATTGATGAAAATCTAAACCACCAAAAAAGCAAAAACAAACACTTAAAATTGATAAACATTTAAAACAACCAATCCACTCAAAAACCACAAAAATGAATAAAACAATCTCAATTAAAAAGTATACAAAAGTAATAAATACTCTCCAAAGTACATGAAATTGGTCATTTTAGTCAATTAAAGCTAGTACTTATTAGGGACTATTAATACTTTAGAGACTAAATCACTATGAAGCACAGACGCTCCTCATATTAGATGTGTCCCAGTGTCGGACCGACACAACATCGACACATATAATTACACATAATTATATAGTGTTCTAAAATTATTAACTATGTCGGCATGTCAGTGTTAGTGTCTGTGTCGTGTCCGATATCTGTATCCGTGCTTCATAGCTAAATCATGATTTACTCAATAAAATTAGTACCTTTCTTGCAACCATTTCTGGGTAGTTATCTTGAAAGAGTGAGAGAATATGGTTAGAAGCAACCCTTAATTCTCTTTTAGGCATATCTTTAAGATCAGTAACTTGAATAAGAGAATTAACACCACCAGGTTTAAAATGAAGAAGCCTAATACCTCTTTCAAGAACTTGAACTCTCCACCTAAGAAACTTCTTAAGCTTCTCTTCATCACCAAAAATCCTCTCATACATATCTTTATCTCTAAACAAACCATAAGCATTGTAACAAACAGGATGACCCTCTTTGTCATAGCCTTGCATATAAGCTATAACACCTTCAAGCTCTTTGAACTGACTCAAATCTTCTTCAACTATTGTGTCAGCATTAAACTCTTTTCTCCAAGCTAAACACTTTGTAATCATGTTTAATGCTTCATTAACTCTGAAATCTCTTGCTCTAAGAAACTTCAAGAGGATTACATCAGCTCTGTCATCTCCACCAAGAAGTGGAATACCCCACATGGAAACTTCACCATTGGAAGAGTTTTTTTCATTTGTGACTTCAAGGAGGGTTTTTTTGAGGTCTTGAAGTGCTTTTTTCTCTGAGGATTTGAGAAGGGTAACAAAGTAGTTATCTTCTTCAAAAGAAGGGGTTCTAAGGTTTGAAGAAGTGTTGTTGTTACTAGCACCCATTAGAGATGAAAGTAAGCTTTTTTTGGTTTGTTTTGGTGAGGATTCTTCAGGTAAGTTTTGAAAAGGTGATTTTTGAGTTTGAAGAGACAAAGGAGATAGTGAAGAAGAATCCATCATCAAGTTTGGAATTTGAGAGAAACCCAGATGAAATCTTTGCATGAAATGTTGGTTTTAAGGATTTGAAGCAAATGGGTCGGTGATTCTATGGAAAAGGTACAGAACTTAACTTGAGAGTGTGAATGTGGTTTTGCAGAAGACAGAGAAAGGAGAGAGAAAGATTGTGTTTTTTTCCTTGAGTTTGAGGTTGTTGTTGGTTTTTTTGAGAATTTGAATGTGGTTTTGAGGGAGTGGAGTTGAGTGGAATGTGGAGACAAACAACGTGGGAGAGAGTGACAGCACGCGCTGTTTTTGGGGAAGAGTGTGGGGGTACTAGAGTGTACTACTATTTTGCTGCATTATACAGAACACAGTGTTCAAACTGTGAAGTTTGAAAAAGATACATTGAGGTACACTTTATATTCTTGGGGGAGGGATTAGGGAATAGTATAATCTCTAAGCATAATTAGGGAGTTAATAATACCTGGTTTTAATTACTTAATCTGTTTTTAAAAGGATTAGTTACTAGTATTTTTTTTGTCCTTTCCATGGGTATTAAACAAGATAATTAGTAATTTCTTATATATTGAAATGATAAAAAGTTTGAAGAATATTCGATATAATGTGACACTAATTCGAATCTCCAATTCTCTTTCGATTAAAAAAATACTACTTTAAAGGGTATTACGCACGGAGTTTATTTTTTTGGTTAACACTTAAGTGTCCATTAGGGTGAAAATGACACATGTCGTAGACAAATAAGGTAATGTCACGTGGCACACCTTATTTATTTATTTTTTTTTATAAAAGACAAAGAAGTTGTATAAAACAAAAAATGCATCGTTCTTCGTCAAATCTCTTTGGCCCACCTTCAACCCCCACGGTCCTTCACTTCTCCTCCTCCTTCTTCACTCTGGTTGATTCGTATCCTCCACCTCTCCTCTTCCTTTCTTCACTCCGTTGAAACTCATTTTGTCATTGTGCCACCCCTTCCATCATTCATCTCCGGCCATCCACCCTTCTCATTCACAGATCGACCACCCTTTGCTTCCCCCTCGTTCTCTCTGACATTTACTCTTCCTGACAAGATTTGAACACATGACTTCTGATTTAGTTGAAAGAGACTTTCACCATCTCATCAAAGTGTGTTTTGAATTACGAACAAGATCTTGTAAATGCTCTACGTAGAGTAACCTATTGGTTGTCGCGTTAGATTTTATCATTTTTTTTAATCTCATAACATTAGAATATACAAACATAAATTGTGTTTAGATGCCTTTGATAATTGTAATTCTTAATGAATTGAATTTACTATTGAGCAAAACAATTTGTTTGTAGAGATTTTTACTTAAAGTTTAATATAAAATCATTATGCTAGCTAACACACAAGCACAAATTTAAGTTTAAAAATTTGTATAGAAATTGTTTTTGCTGAATATATCAATAAGATAGGATGATAGATAGATAAAGTTGGAGCTGGAAAAAATGTGACAGAAAATAATTGAGGAATCAGATATTGTGGTAGTAGCAACCCACATTATTCGTCCCTAGAAAGATTGCAGTGCACGGGTTTGTTGGCTCCACTATTTGGACCACAACCTCCCCCTCCTCTACCTTTCATTTCACACCACTACAACAACCTTTCTTTTAAAAAAAAAAAAACATATTTATCCAAAAAAATATATATATGTTTTCCAGAATTATTTCGTAAAAATTTGATCTATATATCAAGTGAACACAAGGTTTTAAAATCACTTTTTAGCTTTCAATTATACTTTTAAACAAATTTATTTATAAAAATGTTATGGAAAATATTTTTTCCTCAATTATTTCATTAAAATTTGATCTAAGTTTTGAATGGTAACATTTGAAGTTTATTTTGATTATTAGTATGTTTGAAATGACATCAATTAACCCAAAATCACGTTGAGAATCACAGTTAGGCAAAAACTTGATATATTAGCTTTATAATTTTCACGGTGAAAGTGCATTGGGAGGTGGTATTGTGTTTCCAAACACACGCTATATCTCTTCTCTATTATATATAAAGTGAATACATGCTTTTAAATTGATTTTTTCATTTTTAATTGTTCCTTTTAACAAATTTATTTATAAGAATGTTATATTGTTGATGTCTTTCATAAATATAAGAATTTATATTATATTTGTTGTATTGCTCATTTGTTTGTGTAATTGAAAAGATAACTATATATAGTTTGTTACACTATAGCTTCTTCAAAAAAAATAGTTTGTTACACTATAAAAATCAAAATAATTATAATCAAAATCAAAAAAATTCAAAAACTATTATCTGTAATTTATACAAATTAGCGCAATAAAAAATAGGGATAGAGAGACATAGTGTCCATCTGAATGTTATTTATTATAATATTATAGTTGTGACAAGGGAAAGGGAAATGTGCCCAAGCATAAAAATAAAAAAAAAAGTGTTTCCCTTATTTTCATGATTAGAGTTTCATAATTCTTTTCTCAAGTTTGCAATAAAAATGAAAACTAAAAATGGAAAACTTTTCCTACAAAAGCTACACCAATGCATATGCTGTCAAAAACAATAAACACAAAAGCTTTTTTTTATAAAGAGAGAAAATTAAAACGACAACTAAGAAAATAGACAAGGAAAAGATCTCATCTCTCTACAATAATCATAAAGCAACAGAAATAAAGAACATTCAAATGTCATTCCAAAAGCAACAAAAACAAACACAAAAGTTTCATTGTATGAAATTAACATTCAAAATGTAATGTACACTCAACATATATAGTGTGCCGGTCAAATGCATCATAATGTAACGTATAATCATATGCTTAATGGTCCTAAATATAGTCCACTAATGTCCACAAATGGAATTGGAGGTTCTTGCTTTGATTAGTTTGGCAAATGCAAGACATGTGTAATCAGTATCCTTAAGGCATGCATTTGGATTGTTAATAAAAGTTAAGATGCCATATTTAATTTGTTAAGATATATTAGTCAAATATTCTCTTCGAATATAAATGATAAATAATAAATGCATATTTTGATGTGCATGGTTTAGTTAATCTTGTGTAAAAACATTTTCACTCTTTCATTTCTTACGTTCACCGTAACAATATTAGAAGCATAATTATTTGTCTATAAAAATTGAGTAGCTTTTCTAGAAGAAAAAAAAACTTTTAATTAGTAATACATAACTGGTAAATCTATGTTACGTTAATTCGAGTAGAACTGAACTCAAATCTCTTCAACAATATCTCATTTTTGACTTTTGTAGATAGAAAAAATACGGTTGAAGAGGAATATTTCATTACAGATTATCAACCAAATTCCACTACAAATATTTTTTTTTTTTTGTGGTAGTCGGGGTTCGAACCCCAGACCTTACATATATTATGTATTGTCCATGCTAACTGAGTTAAGCTCACGATGACACTACAAATATTAATTGAATGTCTATCGACTTTGCATATTAATTGATGATGCAAAGTCGATAGACATTACTTGTGAGTAAAATGATAAAAAAAATGCATAACTTGTAAAATATCTAACAAGAAATCATATATATGGCAGTGTCACAAACTTGCTTTACAGACCCTGCTTGTCCATTAATCCACATTTGTGTGTGTTTTTCGAAACATTTTTATCCCACAGTTCATATAATTTGGATATATAACATGACTATACCAACTCAATTGATGAAGGATATATCATTTTCAATTTTTTTGAACGGATATATCACTTTCAATTAAATGTCTTTTTCTTAATGATCAATTAAATGTCTTTGTCCATCATTGATGTATCCAGTCCACATGTTGATAGTGATTTACCCATGGCAAGGCTTTGCAATTTGTGCTATTAAATTTCATTTCTTTATCTATAATATAAATAGGCATGCATGCCCAAGAGTACTATTCATGCATTTTTCTGCATAATATATATTCAAATAATATAGCACTTTTGCAAATTAGTTAAATCGTTCGGGAACTATTTTGCCTATGTTTATTAAAATCATTAAACATGTATGGAAGGAGGCAATTTGGCTTCACCAAATAGATTCGTCTTTGATGGGAAATTGGGAATGAGGTAACTTGTATGTAAGTGGTTGAACATGTAAAGTTAGATAAAGATCCGACAAAATAGATTTTTACATTGGCTATCTAATACCTTTTTTTGTATAATTGATACGCTTCAAGTAATCGTTTAAACTTGTTGTTGAAGATGAAAAAATCACAAAGAGGAGGATTTAATTGTGGTGTATTTGAAAAAATTTCCGTGTTCTATGAAAACATAGTTAGTTAAAACAAAACATTTTCTAAGAGAAATGTGAACAAAGAAATAAAAAGACACAAGTGATCTTATAGGCTCTGTTTGGTAAAAATAGTGGATAACTGATAAGCTAGCTGATAGTTGGTAGATTATAGCTGATAGCTTCTAACTGATGACTGAAAACTTATAAGCTAATTGAAATGTTTGGTAAAATTAGCGGTTCAACTAGTTGATAAATGTAAAATGACATTATATCAATTAATATTTAAATATTTATAATTTGGTAGTTTAATTTTTTTAATTAATTATATCTTTGATATTAAATTATGAAATCAAATTTTATTCAGTAACATTTATTTTATAGTTATTTTCATTTAAGTGTTTATACTTTGTTTTTGTTCTAGGAATGTATTATTATAATTATGTATTATTTTTTTGTCAAGATTTAATATGGATTATTAACACTGAATTATATTTACGTTGAAGACTTACTTCACTGAATTACATTTATGTATTTAAAAAACAGAGAATTATTTTACCTAACAATAAGAATAAGAGCATGCATGACCCTTTCTAAAAAAAATAACAATATGTACTTGGAACCAAAATAAAAATAGTATGTGGTTTTTTCGTAACAAAAACAATATGTACATTTTTTTAGAAAAGAAATGTACATGTCCAACACCTAATGTTTATTCAAACAAAAAATTGTCCAGCAACTAACATAAATATATATTAGTTTAAATTACAATAAATTGTAAAGGGTAAAAAAGAATTTTAGATAAAATAATAAGGATAAAATTGGAAGAAAAAATGATAAGATATAAGTTATAAGCTCAAAAACTACTTGGAATAGCGTCTGAAAAATAGTTTATAAACTCGTGAAATAAGCTATAAGCTCGTGGTGAAAAAACATTACCAAACAGATTTTTTTAGTCAAATAAACTTATAAACTATTCGTTATAAGCTAATTTTTTTGGCTCACCAAACAGAGCGATAATGGTTCACTTTAAACTTGGTAGCTATCTAAAGTTCTCCCCTTTAATTTTGCCGCAATATCCTTGAAGACTTTACCCACTATAATTTGAACCCATTACAAACATTACAATATATCTTTGTCTATCCGACAAAACCTTAGCCCTTTGAGGAGATACAACTTGCAACAGTGATATGTTACAAACTTTATAGGCAAATGGGATAGGACCATTGCAACATATATTTCCTTGATGGTGTAATCGTTGCAGTCTTTTCCCTTTTATATATATTTGAGTCTTTGACAAGATGTATTATATTCCCATAGCCTGAATCAAAAGTTATTTTCATTCATGTAGGGATTTTGACATCCTGAATAATAGCTTGTTTAGCCTGTGTTGCCTCATACTTTATATATATTTGTCAGTTGTTCTCTTCGTTTGAATTTGATCGTTTGGAAGGAAAGATTTATATAAAGTTAAATAAATTACTCATCACATACCAAGCTTTCAAAGGATCGATGACTCTATATTGAGTTTGTTGACTAGAGGCCAGGCTTAGGAGAGTATACATTGCAAGCATACTTTTTCTTGTGTGTTCCCTTCAGAGTCAAATGGTGATTCGTCGTCTAATGACCAGTACTCGTATACGAAATTGTCTTCATGTTTCTTCAAGCGTGAATAGAGGATAAATCATTTGGGTAAATTTCCTACACATGAAACAAACATTAGAGTATAAAATGTTCTTTTAAACCTTGTTATCATTAAAACCAAAGTTAAGGGTCATTATTCTTCAAACCGCTTTGGTACAACAATCTATTCCTTTTTTAGGATGACAAAAATGTATATTCTTGTGAACAATTTTTTGTTTTCTTTTTTGAAAGATAAAAACATTTAAAGGATAAGTATTGAGATATCCTCATGAGATTGTGCCAGACTCTATGAAACACGACATAATTTCATGTTTGATACATGTTTAATTGATATCGTAAAACGACTTATAATGTGTGACAAATGTTTTCCTAAAATGATTTATAATTTGGGACTGAGGGGGTAAGATTTAACTTTTTTCTTCACATTATCTAATGGTTAAAATTTTACATCTAGACTATGTTTCTTCAAGGGGAAGTAAGTGTGAAGAGAGAAATATGTGTGAGAGAGAGAGTATAAAAAGAGAGAAATATGTGAGAAATATAGTAGATTTAATATATTGTTTAATATAAATGAAATAGAAGATAAAGAAGTGTAAATAATTTTGATAGGACAAAAATACCCCTAAGCTATAAGACATTTTTTTAACGAACCTAAACATTAAACCTAATGGATAATACTTCTTCAAAATGATGTTGTGTTATGTATTTTTCTTTTTGACGTTATAGATGTTGTATAGTTTTGCTATGTAAGGTTTCTTTGGATTTCATATAAATTGTTTTGGTATCTATTTGACATTCATGTTGTTTGGAATATCTATTTGTGCTCGTGATTTTCGGGTATTAATCCATTAATTGATTTTGAACCTTCAATCTTTGAACTTTCTACTTTTATTTTTGGGAAGGGAAAAAGAGAGAAAAATCCTTAGAGATTGGGTCTGGGGGTTGGTTTCGAAAAGGGAAGGTTTGACGCACCCTAAACGACTACGGTATTCCGTAGGAACCTCTTGGCTAAATTATCTTGTGTTAATTATTCACTTATTTTGAAAATAATTGCCTAAGAGTCTAAGTGAAAGAATGGAGGGAGAAGAAGTATGATTTTGTTATTTTTATTTGATTTGGAAGGATTGGGTCCTTTGCCTACATACCCACAAGGGGGATCAAAACCAATGTAGTTCACTCTCAAAATTTATTTTTGTGAGTTAGGTTAATTTTAGAGTTTTTGAAAATAGTTTTGAGAAAGGGGAAAGAGGCCTCAAGGCATGAGAGAAAAATAAGATGAGGTTAGTCAAGTTTTAATTGTAAGAAAACCAAGTCTAAATATTAAATTGATTAAACATTTGATTAAGAAAATAAAAGGAAAAAAGCACTTGGATTAATCTTAAGAAAATATTTTTTGGAGTTTTACATATTTGATTTTTTTGGCAAAAAGATTTTTCTAAATTAAACGCGAATTAATAAACTAAGCGTAACGAAGTAACGTGATGAAAAAAGCGAGATATTTACAAAGGATGTTGGATCCAAGCAAATTCTCAAGTTATGGAGATGAACCTAAAATTACTAGTAGTTTGATTTTAATAAAAAATAATTAAAGTCCAATAATTAACCTATTTTTGTCCCTAATTCATTTTTGTCCTCGATTGCGGTTTATGGCGGAATGCGGTAAATAAATTGTGGTGTCGGTGCAACTTTTACTATATGAGTATTACATGGTACCTAAATACATGCTAAATCTTTAAGGAAAAATAAATGACAATAAAATGCATGGATTAAATTACAACAAAACCTATTATACACCCTAAAACAAAATAAAATGACAAAAATAAATATGCATGAGATGATGAACAAATATAATGCAAAATAATATAACCAAATAAAAACAGTAAAATAAATAATTAATACAAAGCAAAAATATTTTTAAAGGAAAGAAAACAAAGAGAAAATAAATTTTTAAGAGAAAATGGTGTAATAATTAAAAACAGTGGTGTATTTAACAAAAAAGTAGAAAATATTGGGCTTAAGCAAAAAAAACGGGTCGGTTCGGAGTACTGGGCCCTGGATAGGTCGAACCGGTTCAAAAATATGGGTCAAAGGTTTGGCTCAGGCAGATTAAATCTGGACCGTCCGATGAATCAGGAGGCCCAGATTTAATCAAAGAGAAATTCATCACAGCCGCTGGATCAAGGATCCAAGGGTTTAAAAAACAGCACAAAAAAAAGGAGAAGTAACACAGTAAACACAGTGACCGTCAGATCAACGATCTGACGATTAAAACAGAAATCAACACGGTAGTGCACACAAAGGGAAAAGCATTTAAATACATACAAGGTGCATCATCGGCCGTTGGATCTACGATCGAACGGCCTAGCCCCTGATGGTGCACAGATCAAACGTGAAGCAACAAACATATGATTGGCCAAACAAATCATGGTATATAAGCATGTTAAACCAAAAAAACACACACACTTACAAGAAAACATCTCTCATCCCTTAGTTTTAGAGAGAGAGGCTCTAGCTTCTCTCTAAAACCAGGCGGTGCCCGGACGAGCTTCTTAGCCGTCTTCTCCGGCGAGCTTGACCGCTCCGACGCGGTGGTTGCCGGCCCAACAGGGCGGCGCCGCCGCGTCGGAATTCTTAAACAACCCCTTTTTTAAAAACAAACATAGATCTAGGCATCTTTTTCTTCACAAAGTATAGATCCGGTCTTATCTTCTTCAAAATCGAACCGATACACCACAGATCTATACTTTGAGAAACCGTTTTTGTAAACCCCCTAAGTTTTCTTTTCCACAACGTTTTCAAACAACGAAAGAGCTACATGCACATACAGAAACGCGACAAAACGAAAGGGAAAGGGAGAGCTCAGTTACCTTCTAGTTCAAACAGAGAAGAGGAAAGAGGTAGAACTTCGGAAAACTTCGATCTAGCACGAACAAGCTCCGATCTGGTAAGAGCTCACTGATATGCGGTTCTGGTTGAGTCCTTTCCCTTCTCTGCTTCGGTTAGATCCGAGTTCAATATGCTTGAGGCTCGAGTTTGAAATGGAGAGTTGTTGTTATGTTCGGATCTGGTGAATTTGGTTTGGTATGATGATGAATGGTATGTGAGAAGGAAACGAAAATCTGGTGTTATTATTGCTGGATTTGGTTGAATGTTCTTGAGAAACTTTTTTAAAAAAAAGTGTGTTGATCTAATTTTTGATGCTGCCGAAATTTTTTTATGTTTGTGTGTTCTTCATGTTCATACTATGTTCATGAGTTTTTTGTGATTTTTCTTATGTTTGATCTAAAGTTTTGATGAGAGAGGAAAGAAAAGGTGTTTGTGCGGCTGCAATGATTGAACTCTGACCTTCTCTGACTCGCTACAGTGCTTTAATGACAACTTTAAATACCTAGGTTTCTCTGCTGCAGGGAAAAGACCAAAATGCCCCTGCAGCTGAGACTTGGGCAAGAGGAAAGTTAATGACCAATGAAGCAGTGACACGTGGACAAGGACCAAAGACCTCTAAATGACTAAAAAGAAATGATAAAATAAAAAACGAAAATTACTTGTAACAAACTAAATAAAAATCAAAAATTAATTTTAAATGACATAAAAAGAACTAAATAACTAAATAAATATAATAAAATAAAAATGTCCCTTTCGGTAACTAAATGAGGTATTTTAAAATACCTCTCTGCCGAAAATTTGTCTGAGACGACAACTACTCGGCTTTTAAAATACGAATACAAAACTTTTTTAACTGATAAAGAACGAATGAAAAATTCAAAAATACGAACAAAAAGTTTTAATTATCTACATAAAGAAACAAAATGGGGTTCAACTGCTTACGAAGCGGATAAAATATTTTAACCATGAACAGTACGAAGAAAAAGTTTTAAATACTTCAAAAATGAATAAAAGAACGCGTAAAAAATAAAGCAAAGATTCCGATTGTTAAAATACGAGTAAAACTTTAAAATACGAATGAAAATTTCTAACTGATCAAAATTTGGGATATAACACTATTGTACGATTGTTGCAACAATTTGAATGAGGGATTCATTAATTATTTGAGTCAAATAACTTTATGTGAAGAACTAATATACGAAAACACATAAAGCAAAAACAAACAACAAAGGAGAATCAAAAAGAAAAGTTTAAAGCTTCTATAGTACCAAGTACCAACCACTCTTGTACGTACCTTTGGGTTTGGGACAACGAGTGTAGATAGGAGGAACACTCTCCTAGGCCTAATGTCACAAAAGAAATTGACAAGAATATATTTATAATAACAAATACCGGTAACAGTTAATTAAAATTATAAGATCACGGTTCACTTTAGTTTTCTGTCTTTCCTTAAAATAGGCTAGATGGACTTAGTTCAACAAGTTTTATCGTAACTCAATGTTTAGTCTTTTATAAATAAAGTACATTAAAAATGGGAAAGTTTTGGTTTATTTTTGTTTTATGTGTTAACTACATTAGTGTATTTTTGAGAGAGGTGTTATGTTAATTTATGTTAATTAATAATGTCGGCTTGGTAATTTAAGTAATTGTTACTATGATTAGTAAAAATGTTATATTGTTACAAGGGAGTTTGGGTTTTGTCAAGAATGGCTTGAATCCAGTTCAGACATGGATCTCACACAATTGTCTCTTCATGTGAAGTGGTTTGTATGTTTGGTTTAGACATTAGGACCATACTTAGAAAGAATTAATTAATTTAACAAATAATGAATGGAAACTATTCTTTTTGTCTCAAACTATAAGCTGTTTTGGCTATTTCATAATTATTAAAAGGGTTTGTCTAATATGTGCAATATTGCACATATTAAAACAATTAAAAGTAGTGATTTTTTATTGAAAATATGTAAATAATTTTTATAGAAATTATCAAAAGGGTTTGTCTAACATGTGCAATATTGCACATGTTAACACAACTAAAAGTACTAATTTTTTTTTATATAGAAAAACTCTTTATTAAAATATGTAAATAATTTTGTATGAGAAAGAAATATAATGAGTTGATTTATAAAACTGTCCTTAACAAATTGTATGAGAAAAATAAATTAAAAAATTAAAAAGAGGGAGAGTAATAAATATGTGAGGATATAACAGAAAAAAAATAACATTAATGTTTAATTGGTATCGTAAAACGAATTATAATCTGTGATAAATTTTTTCCTAAAATGATTTATAATTTGGGAAAGGGGGGTAAGATTTAACTTTATTTTTCCACACAATTTAATGATTAAAATTTTACATCTAGAATTTGTTTCTTTGAGGGAAGAAACTCTAGAGAGAGGTTATAAAAAGAGAGAAACATGTGACAAATATAGTAGGTTTAAGATGTTATTTGATATTAGTGAAATAGAAAATAAAGAATCGTAAATAATTTTGATAGTACAAAAATACCGCTAAGTTATAAGACAATTTTTTATGAACCTAAACTTTAAACCTAATGGATAATGCTTCTTAAAAATAATGTTGAGTTATGTATTTTTCTTTTTGACTAAAATTTATAGATGTTGTATTGTTTTGCTATGTAAGGTTTGTTTGGATTACATATAAATTGTTTTTCTACCTATTTGACATTCATATTATTTGGAATATATATTGTATGATTGTTATAATGATTTGTATGAGGAGTTCATTAACCATTTGAGTCAAATCACATGTTAACACAACTAAAAGTAGTAACTTTTTATATAAAAAAAACCCTAATTAAAATATGTAAATAATTTTGTATGATAATGAAATATTATGAGTTGATTGATAAAAATGTCCTTATCAAATTGCATGAGAAAGATAAATTAATTTTTTTAAAAAAGGCAGAGTAATAAATAGGTAATGATATAATAGAAAAAAATATCATTAATGTTTAATTGATATTGTAAAGCAACTTATAACATGTGACAAATTTATTCCTAAAATGATTTATAATTGGGTTAATAGTGCTTTACTCAATGTAATATAAGTTATTTCTGGTTTACCCTCCTATGAAATTTTGCAGTTCTTGACGAAGAGCAACACTTTGTTGGGACGAGTTTAGGGATATTGATTTTCAGTTCAGGGACCAAAATGACAATTTTCTACTTTTACTTTAGTCCCTGTGACACATCATACTCCTTGCCAACATAAAACTTTTGCCACGTCATCAGTTAAAATAATTATTTAACGTTAGAGACTAAGGTGATAACATAAGTGCACAATCAGGAACTACTTTGTCTTTAATTCTGAGTCAGGGACTTTTGTAACAACAAGGTGTAGAGTCAGAGATTAAAATGACTATTTATTCGTTTTTTTTTTCTTTCTTTCTTTCAACAAACAAGTTCCGATTAATCTATCGTAGGAAAAGTGGAAAAACAAAGGTTCTAGCTTCTTTTTTTTTTAAGGGAAAAAGCTTCCAGGGACAAAACAAAGAGAAACTTTAGGGCCCACATTTTGACGGAAAGTCAGAATTTGTGTATTGGATTCTTAACAAAAAAAAGTTTCGAGCCAATGCATTAGAGAAATTTGTTCAATGTTTTGGGATATTATTAAGGTTTAGGACTGTCGTCTTCTTGCGCTAATGTATATAAAATACGAAGAGTAGTTTTTTTGTTGTTGAAAATTTTAGTTAAAATTATTTGATTTTAATTAAAATCATAGTTATAGATAATAGATATTTTGTATTTTCATATTGTAATATACTATACTTATCTCTTCGAATATTATAATAAGAATTTATCATGAGGAGAATTGTGTCGGAAGGTGGGGAATTGGGTAGATACTTTTTATAGACCGGCAAATGGGTAGGTGACGAAGCTTTTAGTGTCAGGTTTCAACGTCTTTTTGAGTTGTCGGATCATAAGTGGTTGTCGGTTGTGAAAAGGGCGAAGTTAGGTTAAGGGATGGTGGCGATGCTTGGCGTTGGAGGAGGAGTTTGAGAGCGTAGGAGGAGGAATTATTAACTGAGTGTCAGGTTGTTCTTCTTGCTGTGTCTTTGTATGTTGGTCTATCGGATTGATGAATTTGGTCTCCTAAGTCTGATGATGGGTGTACTGCTTGTGGCACGTATAGATTACTTACCAGGGAGACTCATGATCAGGAGGTAGCTGTTTCGGATTTCACTTAGCATTGCTATATTTCTTTGAAGGTGTCTTTGTTCGTGTGGAGATTATTGCGTAATATAGTTCCTACTAAAGACAATCTCTTCAAACGCCACACTATTTCACAAGATGATCAGCTTTGTATTAGTGGGTGTGGCCATCTAGAGACTACGACTCTTTTTTTTTTTTTTTGGATTGTCCTTTGTTTGGTTCATTATGGTATGAGTGGGCCAATGGTTAGGCATAGCTTAAGTTTATCCTCATAATTTTCCGGATCATGGTAATATTGCCGGTACTTCAAAAACAAAACGTTCCTATATGATCGTGCAAGATTTGGTGGGCTTGTATTTGGATTATTTAGAAGGATATGAAGAGCATAATTTTTTCTAACAAACCAACCGCCACTCTTTAGCTTATAGACAGTGTCAAACTTCTATCTTTCCGGTGGTTAAATGCATAATTAAGCAACTTTGTTTTTGATTATCATTGTTGGTGGTATAGCTTTTTGTAGAGTATGGACATTGGTTAATTGTATAGTTCTTTTTATTTATTTGTTTCTGGGTTCTTGTAAACATTTTGTAAACTTTGGCTTTTCCTCCGGCACGCCTTGCGCATAAGTTTAGTCTTTTAATCATTTTAACTTCTTCTTAAAAAAACTATATAAATTCTTAATTATAGGATAAACAATACAAGTTCTAATTTCCAAGAAAGTACAATATAAAATCTGCTGCCAAGAGAATTCTACTTGCTTTGGCTTCCTCGATTCTTCTTGCTCATTCCTTCACATAAATACATAAAATCAAGATTAAGGATGAGATCTTCCAGATTTCATAAAATATTTACAACTAATAAAAAATATTTAGAATTTAGATCTTGTAGAAAAAGTTTTAGTCAATCAGCCAAATTCATCCCTGAATTTGGACCATTTTGATGGACGTCTGTAAAATTCAAGGACTAAATAGACATTTTGCAAAATTCAGGAACGAATTTGGCTAATTGGTGAAAATTCAAAGACGAATTTGAGGTATTACTCAAAATTTTTTACATGAAATTCAAGCTCATTTAACATTGTATTAGAACATAGTTGATGTATGCAATGTGGTAATTGAAACCAATAACTCAATGCTAAAAGTAAGTATAGATATTGAAGTTGTATCGAAATCTTACATTGTTTATATTTAAGGTTTGTTGTATCTATAAATATGTTTGGACACTATCAAGCTATATATTTTGAAATGAGATTCAAAATTGAATATAATTATTGATGATTTAAGGTAGTTTAGATTTTTTTTTTGGAATTGAGGTAGTTTAGATTATTTGCCTTTTACAAAATTAACGAAAAATTAGTCTCCAAATACTTGAGACTTGAGAGGGATACTTCGATTCACACAAATATTTATCAATTAACTTTAGACATGTTAATGATTTTACCCACCCACATACAATTTTTTTTGTCAAATACCTCTCTGGATCCTTTAAGTTTCACATTTGTTTCAGATGGATCCTTTAAGTTTCTAAGGTCTCAGATATGTTTTTAAGTTTCGAGTTTGTTTCGGATAGGTCCTTTCTGTCAACCTCCGTTAAGCCAAGTTGTTCTGTCTGTTAAGCCAAAGTTGATATGTCCGTTAAGTGGGTGAGGTGGTTCTCTCTGACACTTGACATCAATTTTTTCCCCAACCAGATCAACTTTGACTTAACGGACAAATCAACTTTGGTTTAACGGAGGTTAATACAAAAGATTTATCTAAAACAAACTCGAAACTTAAAAGACCTATCTGAAACCTTAAAAACTTAAAGGACCTATCCGAAACAAACGTGAAACTTAAAGGACCTGAGTATGTATTTCGCCTTTTTTTTTTCTTTCTTCCTAAAGCAAATCCTTTACGAGGATATATCCTATTATTAGATGAGATTAGATAACTATTATGATAACTACAAGTAGTATTAAATAAAGTGCATGCTTGGGAAAAGTAACCCTTAGATTCAAAAAATTACTAAGATAAACTTTTCCTTTTTGTCCCTTTCTTTGATTAAATATACCAGAATCACTTTTGACTTACTCACTAGCATCATTCCATTAAAAATCCTTTAATCATCAACCTTTCAAAAGGCCTTAGGTGTTCTAATTCTCTTTAGCTATCTTTTAATTTTTTTTTAATTGCTCTTTAGTGCTTTTTCTAGTTGAGATAGAAAACTCATTCCATCCCAGCTTGGATTACAAATATAGTAATAAAAACTGCCTTTTACATTTAAAACTATAAAGTCACTGTAGATAGTTAGCATTCTTTCAGATTAGATCTTTTTAGCATATAATAAAAACAAAATATGAAAAGCAAAAGAAAATACACTCACAAAATTATGCACATGGCACATGAAACTTTTCAGCAAACTAGTTATGTTCAGATTTTTGAAGTTAGACAAAACTGCATCCTAGGTCATTTAATTTAAAATTTTAAATAAGTTACTATTTACTTTTTTGTATTTAAAAATCATTTATTTTTAAAAATATTTAAATCTTTCAACCAACATTAATTTGTGTACATAATTATTGAATGCTATTCCATCACTTAGCACAACAATTATTCAATATTCATTTACAGAGAGATACAATAGAGTTATAAGAAATTAGTTTTAACAAGTTCTTCAAGAACAAAACCTAATTTCTACCATCTTTTCCAATCTCTTCCCATGAAAAAGAGACTCACTCGCTCAGTATGTTTACAAATGTTTCCCAATCCAAAAGAACCTCTCAAGAGAACCTTACCAAAGACACTCAATCCTAAAGTTATCTCATTTGATTTTCTAAGTTTCTCTATTTTGAAGCTCTACTCAAAACATGAAGAATGAAACTTTAAATAATGCACAAGTTCCGTCAAAATCGTGTCCCGATTTACACACATTGTGCCACGATTTCACGTTAGTACACAGTACAGTACTAACGTTATACACCCTCTGGTCACTATTATAAGCAAAACTTTGTATTTTAGATTTATTCATTAAATAATGTATGTGGTCTATAATAAAGACCATATACATCATTAATTGAATGACTCTAAAATGCAAAGTTGTGCTTATAATAGTGACTAGAGGGTGTATCGTGTCACAATTTTATCCTTTCGAGCCATAATTTTTGTTGAGTCAAAACCTCCAAAACCTTCGTGCCACAATTTCTCCAATTCAAAACACGATTTTTGCCGAACTTCAATCATCAATTTTGAGTTAGTTCTCAACGATATTTGTATTTAACCACGTAACAACTCTGTCCAAAATTCTTGTTTTACTATCAAATACCGCAAGTAACTAAGGAGTGCCAGAAAAGAAAAGTCATATATAAGTAGAAGTAAAGAGTATACAACCGTATAAATAGAATTCTTGTGACCTGAAAAGAGTATCCCTTAATTTAAGCAAAATTGAGACATTCTTTTCAAGATTCTTCCATGACAATTTTCTTTTGTCCCTACCATAACAAATAACATCAGAATCACATGAGAAGTACAGCTTATGCAGGATCAAAGATACAAGTATCTGGACTTTTACAAAAGCAAACAAATTTGAATTTATTGAGTTGTGATGCCTTTTGATTTTGCTTGGAAGATGTGGAACATTAAAGTTAGCTAGGATCAATCTACAATTATTGGGGCTTGCTATAAGGCTAGGCTATAGTATTGACTATTGAGTAAATGCATTCACACAATCACACGGTTAATAATTTGAATCATCGGATTTTTATTGGATAGTCCGCACTATTAGAAACTCTTGATTTTCTTATGAAATTGCATTGAAAATTCTGCAGGAAAATGGTTTCCTGCAAATTTAGCCAAGGTTTCAGTTTCCCAAGGTAATACATTTGTGGGTAATTGTTTTCAGAAGATTTTAGAAATGGAAGGAAACTTACATTCGTGGGTAATTTCTTTGTCGATGTTGGAGCATGATCTCTTCTAACCAAACATGCTCCATTAACATCTTGCTTTGAGCCACCACTACTTATATTGATGTACCGATTATTCATTTGATTTGATTATTAATAAAATGCTAAAACGATAATGCTACTTATAGCGAAATGCGTTCCGCGTATGCATTCACGCGTGCGGTGGCATTTTATTGTCCGTTGGATTTTGTATGAATTTGACACACTTAAAAAAATAAAGATATATTACCAACGGATCCGTCGTGTTTGCCGGTCAGGAACAACTTTGATTGGCTAGTTGTTAATTCGCTGGCTTTTCGTGATAGAATTGTTCTATATATATATATGATGCTAAAAATATTACGTAAACACCCCTAAAAAAATTACCTAAAAAAAATGGAAACATGTATTTGGCACGGTTTTCATTTTTCAACCATTTTTTCTCACTTACCAGGACCCTAATAAACACCAAATAAAATCATTTCAATTTTTTTTTTTGTTTGAAGAAAAATCATTTCAAAGGGGGCCATTTATTTGACGATCTTCTCTTTTGTCCATATGTAACAGAGGAGTAGAATCATTACCTCAGGAATCAAATACCAGAAATGACATAGTTTAAACCATTTATTAGCATGTGCGCTGCAAACGCTTATTTTAATATTTTTCTTTTGAGAAAATGATATTTATACAATATATTTTTAACAGCTTTTGTGGCAGTTTTCTATTTTAAGTTTATACTATATTTTTACTTTCTTTTCCTACTGCTTTAGTTTGTGTGTTAATACTTATAAAAATGATTGTTTAAATAACACAACTCTAAAAATTATAAGTTGAAAATTAATTGATATTGATATCTATGTCAATATATGAGTATTGTTGATACCATGCTTAATTAAAGTAGTATGAAAGTTTAACACATACATCTTCCAATGATTTTTCACCACCAAAAATATATTTGAAATCATGGTGCATCATCCATCTAAAATTGACCTTTCTGAAACCTGGATTTATATTTGAATTGAACAAGTGTTGGAAAATTGCTCTTCTAAGGTTCAAAATGACCCATTCCCTTAATTAGTGGTAGTTAACTCATGCTCGACATTTTTGCAGCGTGAATTAACTCATACTGACACTTTTAATATCAGTTAAATCGACTTAAAAAATGATTGCACCGATCTTAAAAATGTCAACGGGAATTAACTCACGTTGAAAACACTGAAAAATGTCGAGCGTGAGTTAACTCCCGCTAATTGAGGAAATGAGTAATTTTAAAAGAGAGAAGAACAATTTTCTAAATGTTGAGATACATTGGGCCCCAAAAATTATCTGTCAAATATGATTAGACGTATAAATATTTGTAAATATATTTTCTTTTTTGAATAAGTGTAGATATTTGTAAATATATTTTAGAAATTAATATTTTCTGTTTTTATAATAATTGTTATATTTGCAAAACAGTTTATCTTAAAAGAATTATCACTGTACAACACTCTTGATTAAAAAAATAAAATCATACATCACTTCCTACCTCTGATCTCATATTGTATTAATAAGAAAACAACTCTTGTGATCGCACTAACTTCTTTTATCTATCCTTAAAAAAAAAACCTCTTTTATCAAAGATTATTACTCTTATCCCTTTTAAAATTATTCATTTCTTTAATTCAGTGGAAGTTAACTCAGACTTGACATTTTTCAACGTGAGTTAACTCACACGGGTACTTTTAAGATCGACGCAATCGTTTTTTACGTTAGTTCAACCGATCTTAAAAATGTCAATTTGAGTTAACTCACGCTGAAAAATGCCGTGCGTGAGTTAACTCCCGCTGAGTTAAAGGAATGAGTAATTTTGAAAAGAGAAGAACAATTTTCTTTATCAAATGAGAGAAGAAAATCACACCAAAACCTAACATTGCTTTGGACCGACCCAAATTCCTAAAGAAATTTCTCATAAACTTACCCGAGCGACAATTAACTGTTGTTTGATTTTTCAGCGGCAGTTAAAAATCACTTGACACTTTTTAATGCAGTTAAATCACTTAAAAGTTTCGAACGACGCTTAACTACAACTGAAAAGAAGTCAAACAAAGTTAATTGTTAATGGCAAAAAAAAAAAAAGAAGAGAAATTTTACAAATGAGAAGAGTAATTTTCAATCGCCAGTTGCTATGACAATGACAAGTGTGTTAACACACTGCTCCACATCTTTTGACTTTGTTGTTTGATTGCCCTGAAAATTGCTCAAAATATGAAAACTCCAGTGAAGGATTCGATTTTACTATAGTACAACATCCTATATGTTGACAAAACTCTTGGTCTGATTTTAAGGAAGAAAACGACAAGAGAAGAAGGCATAGACATCAGTTTTTTTTTATAGGAAATTCGTTTCCTTAATACAAAATTAATTACTCAATAAAACAAATTATTAGATGGTACATTACTTCCAGTTAGCGATTCACATTAGGAAAAAACTCAAACGGAGTTCCTTTATCTTAGTTGTCCAACACGGTTTATATGAGTGTTAGTGTCGAACACCGATCTAAAGAGTGTGAGATTAAAGGAGAAAACAAATTTTTATTTAAGACATTTGTCTTAGTTATCGGACATATGTCATATAAGTGTCATAAGAGTTTCGGACACCTACAAGTGTCGAACATCTCGACACACCTAGTCTAACAAGTTTCCGTGCTTCGTTTTTCATGAGTGCTAGAAAGTTGATTTTGTAAAGCAACGGAGTTCAAATCCCCTTAAAGAAAATTATAAAATTGTATTAATATCATTTCAATTACTCCCTCTATTTTCAATTATAAAATCATTTACAAAAAGAAACTGTTATCTCTAAATATAAGATCATATACAAATTTCTAAATGCATTCATTACTCTTTTTCGAACTATACCACTTAGTAATACTACCGATTATCTTGGAATATGAAAAATAAAATTGAATGCATTAATACATCAAGGACAATGTATCAATAGTAACACACTTTTTAGATAAATTTATTTCTCCAACAACTTTTTTTATTACCTATGATTTTTGTAAAATACTTATATGAATGGACGGAGGGAGTAATAGTTTTCTGGAAAAATTACACAATTCGTCCATTAACTTAGGTATTACTTTCATACTTTATATATATTTTTTTGCCTCGATTTAGTACTTTATGTTATAAAATGACAATATCTTATAATTTTTTAATGAATTTTTACAATGAAATCTGATTTTTTTTGGTTTGTATGATGAAGATTTGGGTTTGTTTATGAGTTTCATGGATTATTTTTTGGAGTTTTTGATTTTATTTCATACAACAAGGATAACTATGTTGGCATTTATAACATAAAAGGACTAAATTGGGACAAAAAAGAAGAAGATAAATGATGAAAGTGTTACCTAAAATTAAGGTAAGGGACAAATTGTGTAATTTTACTCGGTTTTCTCCTCCCCCAATTTTATAAAAACATATCTCTAAATCAAATTTAATATAATCTAAATTATTTTTCTAAAACATATATTATCTACTTGAAATTTTTTCTTATAATAAAAAGTAGAGTTGTGTTATTTGAACAACCATTTTTATGACAACTTTTGGTACAACCATAATTTTTTTTTTTAAAAAAGGAGGTATTGACACACAAACCAAAACATTAGAGAGATAAAGTAAAAACATAAATTGAGTATGAGAGAGAAAAATGTCACAAAAATTATTAAAATAATGATTGTACAAATATCATTTCTCTTACAAAAAAGAGTATTTGACCAAGACCTACTTTTATATTTTTGATCAAGATCAAATGTACTTATCAAGGGAATTTCTCTTTAGGCTTCTCAAATTGCTCATAAGCTTTCTCGAAAGTTACTTAAAGGTTGATCCGTACTCCAACGTCAGTTAAGTGCCATTTGACATTTTTGAGAGCAGTTCATTCATTTTTTAAATCTCAAATTACTCGTAAGCTTCCTCTGATGGTACTTAAATGTTGATTCGTTCTCCAACATTAAGTGTCATTTGACACTTTTAAGGGCGATTCACTCATTTTTTAAATCAACATAACTAATTTGAAAAGTCTTCTAAAATGGCATTTAAGTGCCGCTGAAAGTATTTTAGTATTTTTAGGGTGGCTGAGAGTAAAAATAAAGCCTAAAGAGCATCTCTCACGGATTAAAACTATAATATTGGACTAGAAAAGCTACTTACGACAAAGCCCGAACATTCAAGCAACAAGCCCGTTGGAATATATATACGAAAATTGCTCTCCTCCCTTTTAAAGTTGCTCATTCTAATTATGTGCATTGTAAGTTAACTCACATAGATAGTGAATGAGCAAAAAACAAAACGGAGAAAAGCAATTTCCTACATATACCCCACGAACAACTTCAAACTATGTGAAATTCTTTTCCTACTTCCAACATCGTAAAATCCAGATAGTAAAATAAATCTATTTCACACATGAGCTTTAGAATCCAAATGTGACCTATAAATGGTTCGAATCACTCTTGCAGTGAAATGGTTTTCAGGATTTTTAACAAATTTGAATTTTAAAATATGAAATTGCAAAATTCTTTTAAGAATTTTTACACATGAACTTTTTATACATCTGGATTTTAAAGGGTTAATATATGTTTAACCCCCTGTAATATTAGCGATTTCCGATTTACTCCTATGTAAAAAATTTGTTTAGATTTCAACCCTGTAAAATCACTTTATGCATTACCACCATATACTTAACTTACAACACTCTCCTTAAAATTTAATTATGCAGGAAACATTTTGTTCAATTGATGCTTGATCGATTATCTGACATTGATAAATACGAGTCTTATGTTTTGGTTTGAGCATAATTTACACTATTCTTCTTTCATAGTCTTTAATTTTAAAATTCATAAGACTTTTTTATCCATGACGTAGTATAGCAAATTTTTTTGAATAGCAGAAGGAATTATTATTATTATTATTATTTTCTTTTGACACCTTCATAGCATTTGAACTGATTTCTTTGCCATGAAATTTTACTCTTCAATTGTGACCACAGCAATATATCATAGATAAAGACGAATCAAAGCTTTTTTTGCCATTATGAATGTTCATTTCTTTATATAATGACTAATGAGCTAATTAATGAACACAAAAAGTACAAGAAAATGAATGCACTGTACATTTGAGGGTAGAGTATGACTATGCATAAAAGAATGAATTACTATGAGTAGGTGCACATTTAATAGTAGGACAATTCAAGTAATATAGTTGAGCAATTTAATTAATGTCCGTGTGATCATTATTAATCAAAATCAAGATCAAAATTAGTATCTCAATTATAACATCAATCACTAATAGTACACCATAATTAACAAGTGGACCACGATGGATTTCTACAAAAGAAAAACCAAGCATCTCAATCAACAAGTCCTCTAACCCTAAAAAACAAGAAATAAATGGATTTGATGCAATTAGCCATCATTGTATTAATCTCAACCAACGATGATTACTAGACAACCGAAGCTCTGAGTTTTCTATTTGTCAAACTACATTTAGAGTCGTTTGATCTCTACCCAACGATCTACATGAAATAACTATAACGTACAAATGATAAAATTTAATAACCGTTGTAAATCCAAATCTAACAACAATGAACCATACATAGACATAGTAAAAGCTAAGACAAACATCTCATAATTTTTTGACAATCAATAGTAAAAAACATAAACATTGTACTCAACAGTAGTATCTTGAGAATTGGTATCATATTGATATGTTTTAGTTTGAGCATAGCCTCTTGCAAATCTAAAAAGTCCGGTACCACCAACAATTGGCATTTCCCTAACCTTATTAAGAGAAGAATTTATCCCCAAGATAGTAATAGTACTACCATTATACTTTCCTTCAATGAAAGCAAAAGTCATAGCCATGAACAAACTAAACTCATCCTTTGATGTAGATGCATAGAACCCTTGAGCATTTCCAACAAGCTTAGAACTCATTTTTGGTCCTAAAGTTAAAGGGTTCTCAATAATGTTGACTAAACCAAAAGAAGTAGTTGTGTTTAGCTTCAAAGGTAGTGGTACAACTGTAACTGAAGTAGGGTTTTTTCCACTCATTATGTCATGCCAAAAGAATCTGAAATGACTTAGCTTTTCTTTGTTGTTTAGGTGTAACAATTTGGGGTCTATTGAACGAACAAAATCATAAGTTTCTTCTTTTTCAAATGATGGTGATGAAGTTGAAGTGAGTATGTTCCAAGAGAAGAGAAGGAAGAAGGAAAAAGTGAGGCAGTGTTTGGCAGGCATGGTGGTGGGGTTAGAGTGATTTTGATGCTAACTCTAGAGAAAGCAAAGTAGTAAAGGAGAGAAGAGAATAATGGAAGATGAATGAAGTGTAGCTAAGAGGGGTTTATTTATAAGACAACAAATATAGAGGGAGAAAAGTGACCTTAAAAGGACAAAAGAAAGAACACTTATATTTCTACATCTTTACTTTTCATACACTCATTCAATACTTCATTTTCTTTTTATCTCTATCTTCTTATCTATGAGCACAGATACAGACAGGGACACGACACAGACACCGACATTGATAATAATTTGACAAAATGACACTGAGACACACGTAATCCGAGGAGTGTCCGTGCTTCATAACTTTTTATCATATCACCAACCTATCACATTAAGTATGTAGACATCATTTAGCTGTCCAAGCATTTCAGGTATTAATCCATCTACTATCTTGCATCCAAATCATTTAGCTGTCCAACACTATTCATTGATATTTTATTGTGAATGTCACGCTCTCTTGGTAATAAACTTGATCAAAATTAAGGATTACATGTTGAAGATAACTCTCAGACATACTACCATCATTTTCATTACTAATGATAGTTATTACTAATGACATAGTAATCCTACCTTCAGAATTGTTAGACTCAGCCTCATTTTCTCATTTGATGATTTGATCTCCTTTGAGAAAACACATAGGAACAAACTGATCCAGGTCTAAATGTATGACTTCCATACTTAATAGTTATAATTCAACTCATAAATTTTCCATGTGACACTATTTTATTTAAATTTAATAGAACATATATCACCACAAAGAAGTATATGTATACATATAGAACAATAGAGTCTGGAATAAAAAAACACTAACATACTATAATAAGCACATTCATTAGTTACTAATGTCACTACCACCTTAAACTTGTGAATGACTTTCCTCTGTGGTTTACATATTCAACATGCATCCAAGGAAAAATCCTGCTGAGAATTGTGTCCAAAAGTTTGCAATAGTCTTCCCTCCATTGCTTCCAAAACATGAAGGGAATAATCAAAATCCCGAGCCCGAAAACAAACCCAAATTCCACACTTAAAATATTCCAGTCACTTGAATTAGCTAGCCTTTCACATGTTTCTTGTGGATGCAAGCCTTGCCTTATACCATCTGGTTTTTCAGTCAATGGAGGACCATACAGACCATAGTTTCCTTCGAACGAAGATGCTTCAAATGACTGAAGTTGAGTACCTGTAGGAATCTTCCCAACCAAATGATTGAAGGAGAGGTTCAAATATGAAAGGAAGGACAAGCTTGCAAGTTGCATGGGAATTTCACCAATCAATGAGTTATTTGAGAGGTCCAAGGACTCTAACTGTTTCAAGTTTCCTATAGTTGATGGAATTTCACCGGAGAGACCGTTGTTTGAAAAGTTGAGAACATGGATTGCTTTGAATTTCATTAGCACCTTTGGGATTGGTCCTTCAAAATGATTTGATGAAAAATCAATGGCTGTGAAGATTGTTAGAATTTTAACCAACTCCCTATCTTGACCTTTATTGGAAACTGTTACACTGTCATGATAATATGGGTTGAATGCCTCCACTGTGGGGATAAATTCTGATACATCATCATGTTCATCATGCATCATTCTTTCCCATGTTGTGAAATATTTTTCAGGTAGTTTTCCATTGAAATTGTTGAAAGCAATGTCCACAATTTGAATCATTTTCCAAGGCTTATTTGCTAGTGAAAGTGAACATTTTACGGAACCATGGAATTTGTTGTTCCGCAAAACCAAGACACTAAGTGTTGGTATGTTCTTCAAGAAGCATGGAAAACCACCAACAATTTGATTTGATCCAATGTCCAATATCTTTAATGATGAGCAATGGGAGAGAGATTTTGGAATTGGCCCATGTAAGAGATTTTCATGGAAGTTCAAAGTCCTTACAACACAAGAAGCTGGAAACATATCTGGTATGGGGCCAGTGAGATTGTTCTTCCCTAAATTTAATACATCAAGGGTACTAGTTATTGAAATTAAACATGGTAAAATTGTTCCAGAAATGTTGTTGAAGGAAATATCAAGCACTAGAAGTTGTGAAGCATTGCATAAAGAATCAGGGATGCTTCCATGTAAATTATTGTTAGAAAAAGAGAGAAAATATGTGGAAGATAGGTAATTACCAATATCTTCTGGGATAACAGAAAATTTGTTGGTAGAGTAATCCAAATATTCAACAGATTTAAGAAAAAAAGGTATTGGTCCTTGCAGTTTGTTGTTATGAAGGTCAAGAATTTTCCAGTAGGAAGTAAGATTTTGAAAAGGTCCTTCCAAATCAGTGAGAAGATTGTGAGAAATATTAAGGGATTCTAGATATGGCAGTTTCCAAATCCAATTTGGTACTGTTCCTTGAATCTGGTTATCTGAAAGGTCTAGTTGGATCAATGTTGTTTGGTTTATCAAGAAACTAGGAAAAGTTTTCAAGTTGCAGTGTACCAATTTTAGAACGCTAATGTTGGGAATAAAAGAAAAATCAACATGTGGCATGTTCACATTGATCGATAAGTTGTTGAATGAAAGGTCTAGCGTAGTTAAATTTTTGAGCTTTAAAAGCTTGTCTAGCTGCAGCAATCCAGTGATCTTGTTAGAGGAAAGATCGAGGACAGAAAGTGACTTGAGCTGCAAGACAGATATTGGAAAAGGTCCTGATAGATTGTTGTTGCTTAAATCGAGGGTGTTTAATACGGAGGAAGACATGGTTGTGAATTCTTCTAGTTTACTAAAGTGGTTCGATGAAAGCAAAATCTCTTTTAATAGTGGAAGTTTAAAAAGGAATGAAGGAATGCTACCTGTGATAGAATTGTTGCTCAAGTTAATGGTGACAAGGTTATGCAATCCTTCATTGTGAGAAGATGATGAGTTGGTGAGTTTTTTTGCCATGTCAAAGGATGGCATTGGACCAGTAAAACTGTTAGATGACAGATACAAGTAACTCAGTTGTGTGAGGTTTGACAATGAATTTGGAAGTGTTCCATTAAATTGACAATCAGAAAGATCCAAAAAAGATAACTTCCTCAGGTTTCCAATACTATTAGGTAATTCTCCAGAGAAGTTTGTGTTTCTCACTCTAATTATTTGAAGAGATTCACTCATTGAGTAGTTTGGAAAAAAGCCATGGAGATTGTAATTGAAAAACAAGTCAATAACTGATAGTGTTCCAATCTGAAAGATCGCATGTGGAAATGTACCGGTCAATTCACAAAGCGCAAGACTGAGGGTGGTCAAGTTTTTAAAATTGGCAAATGTTTGCGGCACGAGAGATGAAAAATTGTTCCCATCAAGAATAAGGACTGATAGGTTCTCTAGTCTTATTAGGGAAGAATCAAGGGGTCCTGATAAATCACAGTAAGACATGCTCAATTCTTGCAAGTCACGCAACGGCAACAAAGCATTGCTCAATTCATGTCCTTGAAATGTTATACTTATCCCATCTAGATACAATTGTCTAATATTGGTGAGATTTTGGAAAAGCTTTTGCAGATTTGGATTTTTAAGTTTAAGTGGTATTATTGTTGAGTATGCAAGTACAGAGAGATCAAGAGTAACCAACCTTGTAAGCTGTGAAATCTCAATCGGAATCTGCCCTACAAAGCTAGCTTGTGACAAATTCAGATATGTCAATTTCTCCAATTTGTTGAAGCTTGATGGAATGTGAGAATTGAAATGGTTGTTAGCCAAGTTTAATTTTAGGAGATTTTGAAGACTGAAAAGACTACTTGAATCGTTAAATCCTCCATCGATCTTTTCGTCACTCAGATCAAGGCCGATAACGTTTCCTTCGTTGTTGCATGTAACACCACTCCAATTGCAGCAGGCAATGCTTTTATTCCACAATTTTAGTTTGGTGGAACTTTCATGGTTGAATGTGAGATTGTTTTTTAATTGAAGCAACAATGATTGTTGATCCTCAAGACATTTGGCAGAGGTAACAAAGATTTGGAAACTGAGATATATGCAGTAGTAGCAAAGAAGGAATGAAACTAATGTGATTCTCATTGCTGTCTATACTTACTTTGAGTTATAGACATGAGACATTATGTGATTAATGGTGGTTATTTATATAAGTTTTGCATTCATATTTGACATGTACTAATCTCACCTTTGCCATTCAATTTTAGGTACCTTAGCAATAATACACTGGTGAGTGAGGTTTGAAGACTACACTGTCCTCACACATACTTGAGTACTTGACTACAACCTTTTTGTTTTCTAGTATGAAAATAATTCTCCTACTATACAATCAGGTCGGCCAGCAAGAGTCCAAGACAATGTCTCAATCCTCCAATAATATAAATTTTTATTTGATAAAAAGAGTTCATATTCTATTATTTTCAAAATTAATATTGTGTGTGATTAATCTGATTATTAATTGAAAATCAAGTATTAGATATTTTCAAAGAATTAGAGTGAGCCACACAAAATTGATCTTCTACAGTGTTGGGGCTTGTGAGTATTGTCATTAACTTATCATGCCCCCATGCAACCTTAACTAGACTATGATGTTCCAATTGATGAGGTGTAGTCTTGTATCAAATATGAGGACCATGTAGTCATAATTAACGAATTGCTTAGAATTCTTTGAAATAAACCCAAAAAATAAAGTTGATTTTTTATAACTACAGAAATCATATTATTTTCTGTTCAATGTTTCTTTTTGTGTTTTCTAAAAGGAAGGCTTTCAAAATATCAATAGTAAAGTAGTGATGTTATCTTGCATTATGTGTTTCCGATGCAGTTACTTTTTAGGTTTATATCTTACAAGTAAGCTTTAGTGTGGAGAATTTCTTTATTTTTCAAGAAGCATGTTGACTGAGAATTGAGAGTATGGTTGTCACAAAAATTATATATATAAAATATGTGTTGTATATTTGCTTAAGATTACATAATATTTTTCAGTTAAGGTGAAATTGATGGCAATGCTTGAGTTTGATAGAACAATATTTAATTATGTTCTATTTAACTCTCGGTCAAACTATGAATACCAATACCTATTTCCCCTAATCAAGAAACATAGGGTTAAGAAAAAAAACATCTTACACTATTTTTGTTTTTGTTTTTGTTTTTGAGAGGACCATCTAACACTATTTAACACATAGGCTAAGTTGATAATGTAAGGAAAAAAAAAGATGTTGTAGGGTCATTTCTTGAATTTGTGTGATCCAAAATTGTGAAGGGAGTGAGGCTACCAAACAAACAAGGATTCCACAAAGTCAAGTTATATAATTAAATCCTAAGGTCAACTTTGAATGCTTTCAATCTTTATGGGTCTTGTTCAACCAAAGAATCGTTAGTTTGTATGTGAGTACAACTTTTTAAGATCTAATGGTTCACAAGCTAACAAGGATATTCAAGGATTCAACCTAAACAAAGGAAACCAAAATATCAATAGCGAACCCACCTATACCCGGTTGACAAGTCATGGTTACAACTGTGAATGTTAATTTTGGTACATGACTTGGTTCATTTCCATAATTCATAGTTTAAGTTAGTGTAATTAGGTTCAATGCATTAGTGTAATTATATGAAGTCTAAAAAGACATTTTGACCAATGAATAATTTCCTTCATCTTTGTCAAATTTTTTTTTTTCCTTCATCTTAAAAATAAACAAAAAATTAAATATATTTGATTAAAATTTAGACCAAATACATTTGACTTTTTATTTATATTAAAACCAGAGGAATATGAATTGGCCTTAATCTTTTGTCGTGAGATCACAAATCAAAACCACGAGGGAACAAAGATGGGTTCCTAAAAAGAAAGCTTCACAAACTATATAGGCTCACTAACCATAACAAATAAAAATGAAAACGATTTTATTCAATCATTTATTGTCGCGGAGTCAATAATCTCAATTGATGACGAATACTAGACAATTGAGATTATGATTTTTTTTTTAAATTTTGCTGAATTATAATTCGAGTCATTTGAACTCTATCCAACATCAAAAATCGCATGATCTAACACCAATGAACCATAGACATAGTAAAAGCTAACACATGATCCTAATATGACTCAAAATAAAAGACAACAACTAAATCAATTTAGTCAAAAAACAACTAAAAATCAATAGTGAAAAACATAAACATTGTACTCAACAATAGCATCTCCAGTTTTGAGATCAAACCAATGAGTATTAGCTTCAACATACCCTCTAGCAAATCTGAAAAGTCCACTACCACCAACTATAGGCATCTCCCTAACCTTATTAATACCAGAATTCCTCCCCAAGATAGTAATAGTACTACCATTATACTTTCCTTCAATGAAAGCAAAATTCATAGCCATGAGAAAACCAAAATCATCTTGTGATGCAGATGCATAGAAACCTTGAGCTTTTCCAACAAGCTTAGAACTCAATTGTGGTCCTAAAGTCAAAGGGTCATCAAACATGTTGACTGAACCAAAAGAAGTTGTTGTGTTTAGCTTCAATGGTGGTGGAACAATTGTTATTGCAGTGGGATTTTTTCCACTCAAGATATCATGCCAATAGAATCTGAAATGACTTAGTTTTTCTTTCTTGTTTAGGCCTAACAATTTGCGGTCTATTGGACGAACAAAATCAAAAGTTTCTTGTTTTTCTAATGATTGTAATGAAGTTGAAGTGAGAGTGTTGCAAGAGAGGAGAAGGAAGACGAACAAATTGAGAAAATAATGGGAAATCATTGTTTGTGATGCTAACTGTAGAGAAAGTAAAGTAGTGGTGGAGATATAAGAGAATAGTGAAAAGGTGAAAGGTTTGTTTATGAAACATCAAATATAAAAAGAGGAATGTGAACAAGGATAAAGCCAATGAGTTTTGTATAATCAAATTTATACAACAAATCTTTACTAACACATTTTAAATATGTGATTATTTACCTTCGACACACGATTAATACCCGGTGTTAAAACTATTTAACCGCCAAGTGTTCAATGACAAGTAGATGAACATTTGAAAATTATGCTAACCACGCTTAAATTTGTAGTTTTTTTTTTTTAAGAAGCTAAAATGAAATATATTACCACATGAGAGTGTGCTTCCTAGTACAAGGCGTACCAAGGAAGAAACACAAGATCTGAACAATATTTACAAGGAAAATGAACAAATATACAAAAAGGAAAAAACGATTAACCTATACCCAACATGGTGAACGGACTAATCCACCAGCCATGTGAATTGAGGGGAAGAGTTACATACTTCGCCTTCAACCACATATAGGAGATGGACTTAATCCTATCAACCACCTGAATAATAAAGCCACATAAACAATAATTTTTTTTTTGCTATCTACTAATCATGATTAATCATATTCATTGGCGGAGCCACTCATGGGCATATGTGGGCCATGATCAACCCCAAATTTTTTTTTGAGAAAATCATATGTAATTTAGCGTGAGTGTTATACCCCGGCAAAATGGTTTGAGTTTTTTTTTTTAGTCTTGCTTGTATCACAATTATATTAGTAGGGTTTCGCAAACGTTTTTGAAGGTTTACAACCCATTATTTTGTTAGCGCTTCAAAGCTTCCTTCTGAATCAAACAATCAAGTTTTGGAGAGAATTAAGAGAGAAAAGAGAGAGAGATGCAATGTGATTGCAATTCTATATTTTCATTAGTGAATGAAATTGGAGTTTACAATCATTTATATTAGTACTTCATATGAAACTAACTTGCAAAGCCAGTAATTATCCTTTCTAACTAAATTCCACAAAATGGTAATTGACTTACTAACGGTTTTAACCATTTCTTAACTAACCTATATTACCAAAACATAACATATTTTACGGGGGGCCATAACCTCTTGTATAGTTCTGCCAAATTTTTTCCCCCTTACTTATAATTGTAATGTAAAAAAAAATAATAATCTTCCTTATAATATTTTACAATTTCGTAATTTTTAGTAGTTGTAAATCATTTTGTCAAAGTATTCAAATTTCATTATTAAAATATATCTATTTTTTAATTTATGGTATTATTAAAATATCTTGATAACATGAGTAAAAGGAAAAAAAAATCCCTAAACTTTTCACTTCTTGAAAAAAAATACACCGAACTGCTCAACTCTGCAAAAGTGCAAAGTATGCGTTTACATATTGGAGGTGTTGCTTTGAAGGTAAGAAACCACTTAGTACTCGTTTGTTTTAGATTATCTAAAAACCATTTTTGATGTAAACAATTTGGAAATTATCTTTAGTTACTTTTAAAAAGATATTAAAAAAAAGTATTAAAGTTGAAAACAATACATGTAAAAATAGTTTTCATTAATATGATTGAAAAATGATTTTCTTCAAAAACTAATCAAAGTAGCTATTTCAATTGCAACATAATTAAAACATCAAAATAATTTTTAGGGAAACTAAAACAAGAGTTCCCTTAATCTACTAGCAGCCAAACACAAAGATCAGAACAGCTAAATTTTTTTCAGCATAGTTATGGTGATCATCTTAGACAGCAATAACTATAAACTCATAATTGACTCCTTCAAACCATAGTATAATATGTACCCGTTACATATACCTATTTACTTATTCTAAATTGTCTGATAAAGATCGGACGGTTACTATTATAATAACTTTGTATGCGTTAAAACACTGACTGCATCAAATCTGTTTTCGTTTGAGTTAATGTTAGACAATGACACTGTTGAGAAATGACTCAAAATTATGAATGTGTGAAAATGTCAAATCGTGACACGATTTGGGTGGCGTGACACGATTTGGCAAGCCGTGAGCATGGTTCTTCAGGTGTTTAATCGTGACACGATTTTGAGCAATCGTGACACAATTTTGGCAACTGTGACACAATTTTGATAGACCTGAAACACTATTTAAGCACTCCATGACCGATTTGTTGGATAAGCTTGGTGAATCTCATGGAAACCAAAGGAGGGAACTTTTAGGGTTTTAGATACTAAAGGTTGAGGGTCTTTTGGTGAGGTTCAAAGTTTCAAGATGTGAATCTTGGAGAACCAAAAGAGGGGGCTCTTGGGAAAAGGGTCGGTGCCTTTTGGGAAAGATTCATGGGGTTGGAAAACACATGAGTGAAGAATCACTTGTAAGCAACTTGGGTGAGTCTTGTGAAACCAAAAGAGAAGATCCTTAGTGAAATCAAAGGCTAAGAGTTGGTTCTCTTTTGGGGGTTAGATTCTAGAGTTGGGAAACAATTGTAAACACCTTGATGAGTGAAAATCATTGAGTGTCTTGTTCATTGGTAAAATTGGGAGAAATGGGTAGAAATTAGGGTTGTTCTTTGTGAGCTTGTTGAAGTTAATTTCTTGTAACCCATTTGTATCACTTTGTAAGAACTCATTGATAGTGGATTGGAGAGATCAATCTCTCCCCCAGAGTAGGTCAAGTTCGACCGAACTGGATGAACATTTCTTGGTGTTGTTATCTTTTCTTTTGCTCTCTTTATCTTGTTTATTCTTTTGTTGGATTGTGATTTTGTTATGCACTTGGTTTCTAGATTAGGTCTAGATTGCTGTTGTTGCTTGGGGTTATTTTGGTTGTTGGTTGCCATTGATACTTGCTCCACGAATCTAAATTTCATTGATGTGAAGTTTGAATTTTGTCCGAATTCACAGCAGACATCGACACATGTCCGACACTAAATACAATGTGGAACTGTTGTGCTACTGAACTAATTCCAACTCCTTAAGTTGTTTCTAAAATCCCAAGCATATAATTAAATTGTAGAAAGGCATTTACACCATTACCTACAATACATGATAGCATTATGCAGCAACCAACGATGGTAGTACTGTCGCTAACATTTGTAGAGGATGTATTAAATATCTCATTGAAAAGGGATACAGTACCACATGACCTCAAAAGCTGACCTCAAAAGCATGAAAGATATCGTGCTCTTTGCCATTATGAGCTTTCATTTCTTTAGAACCATACACTAATGAGCAAAATGAACACAAATTTTTAAGGATTGTATACTTGTGGACCAAAATTTAATTTACATTTGAGGTTAGATTATGACATATAAGTTTTTATGAGCTATTATTATAAATTTAAAAGTAAAGCAATTCATTACAGATAATTTGTCCTTTCAATCTTTGTGTAAAAATGATATAACAAATCAAAATGAGCTGTTAGATGTGATTACAAATCAAAATCAAGAGGGCAGTTTAAATTAGTATCTCGATTATAACACCAAGCACTAATAATACAGCATAATTAAAGAGGGAACAAAGATGTGTTTCTACAAAAAAAAAAGAGGAAAGTCAAACTTCACAAGTAAACCCTCAAAAACAAGAATAAAAAAATAGATCTGAATCATCTGATTCTCATGCAATCAGTCATCATTGTACTCAATAATCTCAATTGATGATGAGTATCAAACAATTGAAATTCTAAATTTCTGATTTGTCCATCTACAATTTAAGTAATCCAGTCTTTATCCAATGAGTGTTTGTTTGATATCATGGTGAGTTTGTCAAAATTTTAACATCCGTGATTTTGTTGAAACTTCAAAGTGTAATTGTTGCAAAATCAAGTTGGTTCATTGTGATTATATCAAAATTCACAGCGAATCCATATATAGCTAGATTATTTGATTACAAAAACAACAAATTTATTAATTAATAACCATAGTAAATCCAAATATAACAGCAAACAATCATAAATTAAACATTACAACAACATCAACAACAATAATTAACAATCAATAGTGAAAAACATAAACATTATACTCAACAACAGCATCCCCAGATTTGATATCAAACCAATGAGTATTAGCTTGAGCATAACCTCTAGCAAATCTGAAAAGTCCACTTCCACCAATCACAGGCATCTCTCTAACTTTATGAAAAACAGCATTCCTTCCCAAAATAGTAAGTGTACTTCCATTATAATTTCCTTCAGTAAAAGCAAAATTCATAGCCATAAGCAAATCAACTTCATCTTTGCATGCAGATGCATAGAACCCTTGAGCTTTTCCAACAATCTTAGAACTCAACTGGGGTCCTAAAGTTAAAGGGTTGTCGATCATGCGGACCATACCAAAAGCAGTGGTTGTGTTTAGTTTCATTGGTGGTGGGACAACTGCAACTGAAGTAGGGTTTTTTCCACTTAGTATATCATGCCAATAGAATTTGAAATGACTTAGTTTTTCCTTCTTTAGGCTTAATAATTTGCGGTCTATAGGACGAACAAATTCAAAAGTGTCGTCATTTTCTGATGATGATGATGATGTTAAAGTGATGGTGTTGCAAGAAAGGAGAAGGAAGAAGAACAAAGTGATGAAGTGTTGGGTTTGCATTGTAGTTTGTGGTGGGGTTAGAAAGATTTGTTGTGATGCTAACTGTGGAGAAGGTAAAGTAGTGGTGGAGAGAAAAGAATAATGAAAACGTGAATGAATTATGAAGTGTGTGGGTGAGGTGAGGGGTTTGTTTATAGGGAAAGAATGTGTGAAGTGAAGGACAAAGGACACAAATAATGGAGTAAGAATGTACAAGAAAAGAAATATTTTTCAATTTCATGGTTTAAAATTTGTTAATAAATAAATAAAATAGAATAAAAAGTATTCATTACACAGTTTTTTCTCTTTTATTTTTTACAATAATTTTCTCTTTATTAATTTGTTTATTTTAGTTGTAATTGACTAATTTCTACACATATTTAAGTGATCAATGAATTTTCGATTTTAGACATGGATGATAGACACATATTCAACAAAATATTGAAGTACTAAAGCTTTTATCATATATTTATTATTCTTTTTTTAAATATGATAATTATTAAGACGGAAAGTTTCTTTTGAATTATAAAAATTCAACTTTGAAAGTTATAATTGAAAAGAAACTTTCATGGTAAAATATTGACTTAAAAACATGACTAATTTAGCCTACTTATAAATTGTCTAGAAATAGAGTTTTTTACCTCATTGTTTGGTAGCATTAAAAGGGAATCTTTAGAAAACTTAGAGGTTGAGGATTTTAAATGAAACTCTTAAGCGTTAGGTGTTGAGTGTTTCTCGGTGAGAAGTTAGGATTGAGAAATTCATTTTAATTACCATAGGTTTTATCGGAGGTATGATCAAATTAGGGATTTTTCTTTGTGAACAATTGAGGATGATTTATTGATCACTTTTGTAACTTTTTTGAGAGATTAGAAACGGTAGTAATTGGGGTTTGTTATTAGAGAATATTGTAAGTCATTTTCGTGTAACTCTTTTATCTCTTTTGTAAAGATTCAATGATAATGGATTTAATAGTTGTTCTATTGTTTAGACTTAAGTCAATTTGATATGAACTGGGTAAACAATCTTTTGTTGCGTTTGTTCCTCTACACGGTTGCGGAGCCTCTTTAGGGCATGGGTCGGCCACGACCACGTCACCAAAATAATTTATTTTTTTCAAAGGGGAAATTACTAAAATATTTTTGAATTTTAAATAAAATTAGCTTGCAGTCCACCCTTTTATCCATTTTAGGACCCTTTTTTTTTGCTAAAAAAAAAGGTATGCAATTTAATTTTTTGATGTTCAAATTTGTGATTAATGCTCATTAAAACATAAACTTTGTGTGTATATATTATAGTTTATTTTGGTAGCCTTCGCAAACATTTTTTTTGTCTGATTCCGCCACGGCGTCTATGCTCTTTATCTTTGTATTTGGTTTTATTGTTTTGATTTGCATTACATATAAAGATTTGTTCTTGATTGAATATTATTGCTTGAATTGTTCGATTGTTGATTGCTATTGTTATTTGCTTGAATTACACTGTCAAATTTTCTTCATATATGTGAAAAATGTTAAAAAGTTTTATAATCAGAGACGATGGAAGAAGTTTATAACTACCTTTTGAGAAAAATTGCATATATCCCCTTTAACTTAATTTTTAAGTTTTGAATCAGCTCTCTGTTTTTTTCAAACAAAAATATCATTGAAGTTAGTTTGCCTACTTTTTGAGTATTGATATTTTCCTTAGCCTTGATATATTCGTTCATCTGTTTTCAATACAATGATATTTTTCATTTACATTTGCATACTTTTTGAGTATTCATATTTTCCTTAGTCCTAATTATAATTAAAAGGGTTAAGTATTTTAAAAAAATAAGATAGGAAAATTGATAATAATTTGGTTCCATGGCTAAGTTGGTGAATGTGGTGTGTTTGTTGGACTTGCAGACATCACTTTTCTCTCTTTCTTTACTAGGCGGCAAGACCATAGACCGACATACAGGGAAAATGCCACTCAAGTCTTTGTGGTGACAAAAGTGTTCCACATTTGTTGTGAGTTTTTTTCTTCAATAAAAAAATGTACTCCAACAAAGCTTTTCTAGAGGACTTTTGGTTTGTTCATATTCAAATTATATCTTCTTCTTTTTTCAAATCAGCATTCATATGCAAAAATAAAGAAAATAAAAAGATGGAGAACAACACCAAACCCATCAAGGAAAATCAAGAGAATTTAAAATTAAGGAGCCTATTATAGAAAAAGTCGTCTCTAATGTGAAAATGAATCCCACTAAATTACTGCATTGAAAACCCATATTAGTTAATTTATCTGCACAATTTTACCTTATGCAAATATATGAGATTTCTGGAAAGAAAACTTCTTATAATATGTAAATAATTAACCCGTGTATTTTATAGCTTCCAGGGAACAAATAAAAGATTGGAAAAAACATAGACCGTCAATAAAGAATCACATTTCAATAGAAATAAACATCCAACCTTTATCATGAGCCATCTATTAATGAATGGACCTCATAGTAACACATACTTAAAATATCTTTAAAAATGTTATCATGTTTACATCTCTTATCAAATACTTCATCTATAGATGATAAATGATCTCTTTCTAGGTTATGAGTTTTAAACTAGCTTTAGGTATGCAACGAAGACAGGGGCCTATGATCTAACCTACTTAAAGCTCCACTCAACCCAACTCATTTAGTAAAAAGAGTAGGTTGAGACTCTTTAAAAACCCTGTTTATTTAAAAAGGTCATTCTAAATGGCTTTCTAAAAAGCTAAATCGGCATACAAGGTTGACCTATAGGCATATGTGTCACCCAACGACTTCAATTGTTCTTAACATTCTCGAACATTGTAACTAAGTAATTGGGTTCAAGTGGTCGGTTAATGAGTTCCACCAAATAAGAATTGTTCATGAGAACCTGAATTCGATTCCTGCATGGAACAATTCTTTATCAGACTTACTTACCTCCCGATCGATTATTGGGTTATAAAGACCCTTTTCGCCTGAGAACTAGAAGGTGAACAAAAATAAATAAAAGCAAACAATGATAAAAGCAAACAATGATTTCAGATTTTCTTAAAATTTTAGAACACTATAAAAACTCAATTGGGTTCAAGTGGTTGTAAATGAACTTCACCAAAGACAAATTGTTCATGAGAAACATTTCATAATATATATACAGAGGCCGAAGTTTAAACAACTTTCCACTTATTCACCTTAAAACATAATTCCTAACAAGTTTACTATTTGATAAAAAGAAAGTCTATACCAAACCTAGATTCTCTACGCTAAAATTCACGAGGAACCTAAACTTTTAACTTATATACCAATAATGATACCAAAAATAGCATCATTGAGAGTTTTTTCTTTCGATTAAATATAGTTTTGGTCCCTATAAATATATCAACTCTTTATTTTAGTCCCTCTAAAATTTTTCTTCAACTTTTAGTCCCTATAAAATTTTCAATCACTACTTTTGGTCCCTATTTTTAAGTTAATTTTTGTATTTTATAATGAAATTGTGCAGAAATGTGTAGAATATTGTAAAAGTATTTTTTTTTAACAAAACATAAATTAAATATGAACTTTTAACCGTAAAAAATATAAAAATTTATATTTAATTAATGTTTTGTTAGAAAATTCTAATATTTTTGGGAGAGATTCTTATAATATTATAAAATTTTCTACTCAATTTTATTCAAAAATATGAATTCTACATATGAGTTTGCTTTTAAAAAAGGGACCAAAAGTGAAGATGAAAATTTTGTGAAGGACTTGAAGTTGAAGAAAATATTTAGAGAGACTAAAACGAAAAATTGACATATTTATAAAGATCAAAAATATATTTAACCCTTTTTCTTTTTATGAAAGATGGTATTCGTGAGAGTTAAATTCCTACATTTCGTGTGACCTATAGGGAGAGGTGCCACCACAGCATTAAAATATTCAAAAGTTTATTATAAAATTTATCAACGTTTAAATGGAATTATTGAAACGGAATTATGTAAAAGTTTATCATAAAATTTATCAAATATAATATCTTAAGTGTATTACCTCATGTTAGAAATGAAAATTTCTCATGAGTGGTAAACATTAGTCCATAGATGACAACTTAGTTGTAAGAGTTTGAACTTACGGTATCAAAGAGAGAAATACTTGACAAGGGACAAACTCAAACTTAAATTTTTTTAACACTTTCACATAAATATTTTTTTAAAAGTTAAAATAGTTTAACGATGTGATTAATTTATTTATCTACAAATTTTTTTATTCTTGTATACGTTCAAATAATTTTATTGGTATTATTTTTATGCAATACTATCTCGTATCAAGGGACACATTTTAAATCCTTGTAGAGATGTTTGCAAGATGATCATTGATAAGACTTTCATCAATTATAATTTATTTATTTTCAAATTTTTTAGAATAATAATAGTAAACATGGTTCTTGTGTATGGTTTATACACCAAGTTATAATTAATTAACATATAATTCTTCTCACGTTTTCATCTTAAAGACATTCAAGACACACATTAATAATTCCTTTTTTTAGATAGATATATACTCCAGAAGCTAACACACAAATACTAAAATAAACATAACATGAACAACAACAATATGAATTTTTTTTTTTATGGAAAACAACAACAATAATTAACAATCAATAGTGAAAAACATGAACATTGTACTCAACACAAGCATCCCCAGATTTGAGATCAACCCAATGAGTACTAGCTTGAGCATATCCTCTTGCAAATCTGAAAAGTCCACTACCACCAACAACAGGCATCTCCCTAACCTTATTAAGAGCAGGATTCCTCCCCAAGATAGCAATAGTACTCCCATTATACTTTCCTTCAATGAAAGCAAAATTCATTGTCATATGAAAAACTATTTCTTCCTGTGCTGCAGATGCATAGAAACCTTGAGCTTTTCCAACAAGCTTGGAACTCAATTGCGGTCCTAAAGTCAAAGGGTTGTCCATCATGCGGACTAAACCAAAAGCATTAAGGCCGGTTGAGTGTAGTTTCAATGGTGGTTGAACAATTGTAATTGTTGTAGGGTTATTTCCACTTAGTATGTCGTGCCAGTAGAATCTGAAATGGCTTAGTTTTTCCTTCTTGTTTAGGCCTAACAACTTGCGGTCTATTGGACGAACAAAATCAAAAGTTTCTTCATTTTCAGATGATGATGATGAAGCTGATGTGAGGGTGTTGCAAGAGAGTAGAAGGAAGAAGAACAAAGTGAGGATATGTTTGGAAGACATAATTTGGTGGAGTTTGTGAAATTGTGATGCTTAATGAAGTGAAGTGAAGTGAAGTATTAATAGAGGAAAGTGAAAGAAAAAGGCCAAATGGAGTGGGATGTAGGGTCAATTATTTTTCTAAATCTATTCATTCTTAATATTTATTTAAATAATATTTCTACCAAACAAAATATTTAAATAGCTAACCAATGCCCTCAGGACAATAGTTAAGGAAACTATAAATAAAAATTTATTTAGAAAATATAAATTTTGACTTTTGATTAAATAATAATTACATTATTTTTTATAAAAAAAAAAGTTACTAGTTTTGATTGTTTAACCAATACTCTGAAGACGCTGTTTAACATTCTCCATATTAATATAATAAAACTATAGTGCGATTTACACTGAGATTATGGATCAAACATATAAAAAGAGAAGTGACTGTTGAACATCAAAATTTTGATCTAAAGATAATATTTTTGTATTTGTTATTGGAGTATAGTTTTCTTAATCATAACAATGAGAAAAAGCATATATAAGAATACGAATAGTATATCATTTGGTTCCATTCCATGGCTCAATGGGTGTGTGGCGTGGTTGTTGCCTCATGATCATGGTTGCGTCATTTTAGTGACTCACATGCATCATTATAAAGAAGTAGGGAGGGCAGATTTAGTACTAAGTTTTTGGTGTTACTAAAATAATAATATAAAAAAATTTGCCGAATAATATTAAAGACAAGGTTTTTTCTAGATTACCTTTGAACAATGGTGGGTAATTTACCCACCAACCAATGAAAATGAGCAATTTATTGGTGGAGTCAAGATATTTCATAGATACCACCTAAAAAGATGAATGTTCATTGGTTGAGGTAAATTACCTACCATTCTTCTATGGACACCCTAGTTGTCACCGTTCGTAACTTTAACAATTGTTAATTGTTGCAACATGAATTGTCGTCCTCTTCTAACATTTCATTCTTTTAAATTTTCCAAAAGTGTTCATCCTTCATTTTCATTTCGTTATGTTCTATTTGACATCTTTATAAAAAAATATTGCGTGGTTATCACCAAATATGTTATACATTGATCTGTCCATGTAAAGAAGGGTTAATTAAGTAAATTGTTTTATAAATATCCAACATTTTGTTTTAATCCCTACAAAAAATGGTGATGGTCAAAATACATTTTCCTACCTTTTGACGAAAATGGATTATGAAACGTGTTAGTACAACTTGCTTCAGTTTTGGTTTAACGGGAGTCCAACCAATGAGTTTAAATTGAAACGAGGGCTTGGGCAAGGAGACTCTATATTATCATTTCTCTTTTTACTAGCGGTTAAATGAAATGGAGGCTAGGCTCTTTACATGGTACTCAGTAGGTCGTTCAGACAACATCTCTAACTCTCACTTACAATTTGTTGATGACACTTTATTGTTGAGTGTCAAGAGTTGAGTAAATGTTCAATCCGTGAAAGTTGTTCTTATTCTTTTTGAGGCGATTTCAGGTCTAAAAGTTAATTTTAATAAGAGTATGTTGGTTGGTGTTAATGTGGCTGTTTCATGGTTGGTTGAGGATGCTTTTGTTTTGAATTGTAAAATTGGTCATATTCAATTTTTTTAATCGAGACTTTCTATTGATGGTGATTCCCGCAAGCTGAATTTCTGACATTTGCTTTTGGCCATATCAAATCTAGATTGTCAAGTTGGAAGAGTAGAAACCTGTATATGGGTGGCCGATTGGTTATTATGAAGTCTGTCTTGTCTTTTCATTCGGTCTATTTTATTTGCTTCTTCAAGGCTCCCACAAATATCATTCCCATTATCGAATCTATTTTTAACTTTTTTCCTAGGGGGGTAGTAAGGATGTTAGGAAAATTTCATGGATAAAATGGGATACAGTTTGCTATAGCAAAGAGAAATGAGGGTTGAAGCATGATCATGGTAGTTTGTGGGTTAGAGTGTTGTTAGCTAGTGACGCAGAACGGAAGAAAGGATTAGCAAGCGCTAAACCTAGATTGAAAAGAGACAATTTTGTAAGCGACAAACTTGTAAAAATAGGGTTCCGGAATCCACCAGAAATTGTGAAAACTCTCAAAAATATTATTGAATAAATAAAAGTTAGCTTTTAGACTACAACTGTTAAGCTTAAATAGGGAAATAACAAAACCCTAATGAGCCGAAAATCTAAACAAAAAACAAAACAAACAAATAATAAAATTGGGCTGAAATAATTAAAATACTAATGAAACCCTCCTACATCAGTGTACTCCACATATGAAGAACTCGACCTCGAGTTCTCATTCTGATAGAGAGCTTCCCATGCATGTTGACTCCTCCAATGAACAAGAGACCACCCTCTTGGGTCCCAATGATTGAAATGCAAAGATGGTTTGGTTTGAAAAATATAGCAATTTTCTTTATCCCATCGAAGAAATGTAGTAGCATGCCAAATACTTCTTAAATTCATCATTTTAGCCTCGACTATAATTGTGGTACTAGATGACCAATCCGTGAGTTGTGGGATTTTATTTTTAAAGTAACATAATCAGATGGTTGGTCGATACCTGTAGCAACATGTCGATCCAGTGGTTTCTTCGGCAACGACGATGGCAATTGAAGATCCGATGATTTCAGTGGCGAAGATGGCACCGACAGAAAACATATTTTGATGATGACTGTTGTTTGACGGTGTTATCTACATCTGCTACTTGGTACTCTTGCAAACCAACAATGCAAACTTGTTGCGTACCATCTTCCGTCATACAAAGCTTTTTTCTTTCATTAAGGAGATCATAGAGATTCCCACCATATATTTCAAATAAACTCACAAACAATTGAAATCCTTGGTTTTGGTAAGTATGATGCATCAATCTTAGGATGTCCCTTCATGCTTTAAGTGGCAATGGCTTCATTATATTGTAAATGCTTTTCCAATTCCTGGTTGCCCGTAAGTAAAACAAGCTGCCTTAGTGCGTTCAAAGATGATTGAAACTATGGGTTCCACTGTTTCACGGTAGACCTCATCATTTGTAACCTTTTCATTCAAGACAACATCAAAAATAAATTTATGCTTCTCCTCTGATTGTTCCTTTTCGACTGGTTTTTCCTCCTTGATTTCTTCAGCTTGTTCCTCAATTACTTCAGGCTCTTCAGTTTCTTTTTCTTCTGGTTCTTCTTTCGGTGGTTCATCATTCATATTTGCTCAATCACAGAGTGAAATCATGTAGTCGTGAGGTTTCATCACTGCCAAAATTGCATGAGAACTTTTTTCTCCATCATTTTTTTCAAATATTCGGAAGACTGTGCACTCTCAAGGCCATGATACTCAAGATTAACCATATGGGGATCTGTCTCCTCCACCTCTGAAAAACTCAAATTCTCAATAACTTGATTAGTTCTACCACGTGGAATCTTAATTGGTCTACCTCTCATGTTCTGATTGGTTATATTGTTTTTGTTGTTGTTATTATTGTTGTTGTTGCCATCAATGCTTTGACTACAACATTGGTGATGTTAACAACTATATGGAGAGGTTCTTAAGGAAAGGTTCAACCGCCTTTTTGAGCTTTCTGATAATAAAATGACAACATTGGCTGAGATGAATCATTTAGGGTGGGGCGAGAGAGGCGATGCTTGAATATGGCGTATGAGGTAATGGGCTTGGGAGGAGGAGCAACTGAGGGAGTGTATTGCTATGTTAAATTCTACTATTTTGCAGGATGATGTTATTGGCAGGTGATTATGGAGTTCGCATTCTTAAAAAAAAATTTGTGAGTTCGGCTTAAACTTGTTTACAACAATCAACGGTTCAAAACAACATTGGAGTTGATAATCTTGTTTTTTGACATCAAGATGTTTCTCTAAAAGTCAATCTTTTTGTTTGGCGTCTACTTCTCAACTACCTTCCAACAAACAACAATTTGTTCAAGAGAGGGGTGATTCTGTAACTGCTCAATCTTGTGTGGGAGGGTGTGGTAAGTTAGAAGACGCGGGTCAAGTTTTTTTGCATTGCAATTATTTTCATCAAGTTTGGATCGTGGTTTCTTCTTAGCTAGGCTTCGTCATGGTCACTCATTACCGTATTTCAGATCACTTAACTCAGTTCGGCGGTGGCTTCTCTAAATACAAACAAGGCATTACCCAATTTATTTGGTTTTCAACGGTTTGTGTTTTATGGAAAGAAAGAAATGCAAGAATCTTCAAGAATAAACATGATTCTATCCACTAATTGCTTGACAAAATTAAGGTGCAATCCTATGGTTGGTTGAAAAAGAAGCACATCAACTTTGTTTTTAACCACCACATGTGGTGGCTAAATCCTCTTTTATATTTGTGATTGTCTTCTTTGCTTTCTTGATGATGATTTTTATCGTATCCCGATGTAGCAATACATTTCTCTAGCTTCTCTTAAGCACTTCTTGTGCGGAGAAAGTAAAGTTGGTTGGTTATATGTAATTCCATTTTACCTTCTTAACGAGTTTTTTTTCTTTCACCATTAAAATAATAAATTACATCATAATTCATTTGATTTCATATGATGCATGATTTATTTCCCATGTGCATAGTAGAATTGACTACTAAAATAAACATAAACATAACTTGAACAACAACTTTGGACGGAAAACAACAATTATAGTTAACAATCAATAGTGAAAAACATGAACATTGTACTCAACACAAGCATCCCCAGATTTGAAATCAATCGAATGAGTATTAGCTTCAGCATACCCTCTTGCAAATCTGAAAAGTCCACTACCACCAACAACAGGCATCTCTCTAACTTTATGAAAAACAGCATTCCTTCCCAAAATAGTAATAGTACTCCCATTATACTTTCCTTCAATGAAAGCAAAATTCATAGCCATGAGAAAATCTAAGTCTTCCTGTGATGCAGATGCATAGAACCCTTGAGCTTTTCCAACAAGTTTGGAATTCAATTGGGGCCCTAAAGTCAAAGGGTTGTCAATCATGTTAACTAAACCAAAAGCAGTGGTAGAGTTTAATGATGGTGGAATAACTACGATAGAAGTAGGGTTTTTTCCACTCACTATGTCATGCCAATAAAATTTGAAATGACTTAGCTTTTCCTTCTTGTTTAGGCCTAACAACTTGCGATCTATTGGACGAACAAAATCAAAAGTGTCTTGTTTTTCTGATGAAGTTGAAGCAGAGAGTGTGTTGCAAGATATGAGAAGGAAGAAGAACAAAGTGATGAGGAAATGTTTGGAAGGCATTGTGGTGGATGCAAGAGATTGTTGTGATGCTAACTGTGGAGATAGTAAAGTAGTGGAGGAGAGAAGAGAACAATAATGGAAGCTTAGTGAAGTGAAGTTAAAGAAAGTGAGGAACAAAAATATAAGAAGAGGAAAGTGAAGGAAAAAGGACAAATGGAGTGGGATGTAGGGTAAGTATTTTTCTAATTATTTCATTTTTTTTTTTTAAACAAGTAAAAATGGGATTATATATAAACACCAACGAAAATCCCTTAAAAGCATAAGGTGTGTCAACAAGACCTCAAGAGTTTACAAACAAATCAGTTGAAACCAAAGAAAAACAAAAAAACTAAATGATGTCCAGGCAAACAAAGAGTCGAGGACTCGACCACCACATATGAAAACTTAAAACATGTCTAAAAATATTTCTACCAAAACAAAATATTTAAATAATAAAATAAAACTATATTACAGGTTTTACAATAAACGAGATCAGAAGTGACTTTTGGACATCAAAATTTTGATCTTAACTAAAGTATATTTTGATTTTTATGTTGATTTTTTAAATTAGTATGTAGAAGATAAAATGTTAAAAAAAAAAAAAACACATACAATGTCGTATAATTTCTGTATTTTGATGTTCATCTTACTTTTATTGTTATGCTTCTTTGTTTGTTTTTTGTATTGCTTGTTTTGGTACATGTTTGCATACCATATGTTTGACGAAGTGGTTGAAAACGAACTGTTGCACAGGTACTATAGACTATAGTTAAACAAAAGGGCTTATGACGGCTTTCATTAATTTCAACATCCTCTTAGCCACGCAAATATCTTGTTAAGATGTGATAAATTTGTTCATATCAAAACCACGTATAGTCAATTTAAACGAACATCTGCAAACATCTTTTTTGAAGTTGGATGAATTTAAAAACCGTGAATCTCAACTTATTGTTTGACCAAAATATGAGTTTTATTATTTATGGGACCAAAATGAAAACTTGAAATTAATTAAGGGACCAAATAACCTATTAAGCCTAGAATCTATTTTAAAATCAAAAGTCACACAAATAGTAGCTTCAATTTTTTTTTTAAAGTCAAACTAGCTTGCCAAAATTGACAACCGGGATAATTGAACATTATTCTCATGTTGGCTTGGAACCTTGAGTGTGATGCTCTCAACGTCTTAAGTTTGGTTCTCTCCGGTAACAATTACGTGAACTAGTTTAGCTTCTTAAAAAAAATGCTAATTCAATTTTGTTATTGCTCATTTCATTGTTTAGAGATTATTCTCAAGGTATCCTTTAGATCACACAAAAGAGAGTTATATCGATAAAATTTAAAATAAATTGACATAAAAGATAATAAATTATTGGTGACCTTAATCATCAAGGGAGACTATTTTAGCCTCAAATATTTTCCCTTTAGAAAATTTGTTAATTTAGAAAATAAAGTATTTTTCTCCACTTTGGCTACATAAGTCTTTGCGCAATCTTATTTATATGCATTTGGAAATAGCGTATATAATAGATTGTTTGGAAAATACTACAAAATTCAAAGCTTGAATTGTTGAAAAGACAACCATAAGGTTTATTAAAGAGAACAAGAAAATTTATAGAGATCTGACAATTTGGAGATCATTAGTGTGTTAGACTCTGATATTTGGGTGTCTGTATATAATAGGCATCCTAATTCAAAAAATGGTTATAAGTATTTTTGTCGCTTGGTTGCATATCATTAAAGATATTAAAACACCCTTTTGTTTCTATTCCAATTAAATTTAAATAGAAGGGAAATTTTGTAACTATCTCAAGGAATATCCTTAGAAAAAAGAAACAAAAAAGACAATGACATGCATAAGGTACAAAACATGTAATAGAGACAAACTTTTAAGGAAACAATATTTGGAATGATGAAAGTGGGTGTAAATTAGTGAGGTGGGTGTAAACAATTTGATAAAATTTATAAAAATGAGTGTATATAATCAAATGGGTGTAGGCTGCTAACTTACACCTTAGTGTTTTTAGGTGGATGTAGCTTGCAAATTTAAACCATAGTGTTTTTAGGTGGGTGTAAATTAGCAGCCCCCATATATATGTGAAAGTGGGTATATATATATTTGGTATCAATACATACTTTACGTTATGATTTTATGCAGAAATAATGTTCATGAAGTTATTATTGTTATAACCATTTATGTATCGTTTGTGCAAATTTTGAATTTGCAAACTTAAGTTTGATCTCACTAAAGCTTTCTGTTGGACCAATTAGAAATAGACATAATTTAAATATTACGTTAAATCAAATTTCCATGTCACTCATCCATATCGATCTATGTTATCAAATGTATTTGTATGGTGGTCGTCTGAGTTCCGTCATGTTATAGGTCAGTGATGAAAGTTGCGGTGGTCCCATCATTAATATATGAGGTAGACCATATTGTAAAGGAGAAATCTAAAGATAAATAGCATTTAGATGCGCGCCTAAAGTATTTTGATATAATTATTAAGATATGTAGTTCAAGTGGGAGACTGTTGGAATATTTTATTATTTAATTATATTTCAATATCATTATGTGGGTAAATATCATAATAATAATTATATTAGCTATATATCAATTGTAAGCCTTAATTGATTAATGATCAAATTAAGTAATAAGACTATTAGATTTCTAAGTAGGTAATTAATTAATTATTTAATCAATTGATAGGAACTCAATGAGTGGACGTCTGGATGATCCATTAACTGAATAATTGGAAACGCGAATGGCTATCACACTATAAGAGGCTATGGTCTCCAATACACCGTACACGGCAAACTCTCTCTTCTCCCTGTCTGAAGAGAACTATAGGCATAAAGGTACCAGTTGAGGAAGAACCAAATCAACCGCCACTAACTTATGTTGTGTATTTCACATCACGATTTCTTCTCTCTGATCGTTGTTGTTGAGAGGACTACCATCAAAGCCTCATTCAAGTATTCCTAATACCTAATTATTAATATCCTTGATAAATCAAACATATCGTAGATCCGATCATTAATTATGTTCAATGTTTTGTTTGTTTCCGTTATTGATTCATAATTATTGAACATGTTTTATAATTTTTTTTTTATTTAGACCTAATTTCCAACAATTCCAATTCTTCAGTTGGTTCATTGTGATTATGTCAAATTCACGTCAAATCCAAATATATACCTAAATTATTTATTACAACAACTAAAAATTATTAAATTAGAGTTATGCTAACAAGTGCGCTTCACTTGTTAAGGAAACCAAAAGTAATATGTTTGCATTGAATTCAATAATATTTTAACTTTTAAAAAGTCAAATTATCACTTTTCACCATTTTTCAATACAATATTTTTAATTTTATCCTCTTAACCAATATCATAAATGCACTCTTTAGCATTTCCTATTAATAACCATAGTAAATCAATTCAAAAACCAAAACAAACAATCATAGACATGTAAACAAAAAAAAAACCATAGACATAGTAAAAAACTGAAACAAACACAAATCTTAAGTTAAACATTACAACAACAATAATCAACAATCAATAATGGAAAACATAAACATTATACTCAACGACAACATCCCCAGATTTGATTTCAATCCAATGAGTATTAGCTTCAGCATACCCTCTAGCAAATCTGAAAACTCCACTTCCACCAATCACAGGCATCTCTCTAACTTTATGAAAAACAGCATTCCTTCCCAAAATAGTAAGTGTACTCCCATTATACTTTCCTTCAGTAAAAGCAAAGTTCATAGTGAGATTTGTTGTGATGCTAACTGTGGGGAATTTAAAGTTGTGGTGGAGAGAAGAGAATAATGAAAACGTGAATGAATTATGAAGTGTCTGGGTGAGGGGTTTGTTTATAATAAAACAGATGTAGAAAGGTGTAAAGTGAAGGACAAAGTACATAAACAATGGAGTGGAATGTACAAGGAAAAAATATTTTTCTATTTCATGCTTAAAATTTGTAAAAAAAAAAGGTAAAGTAGAATAAAAATTATACATCACGCAAAGTTCTCTCTCTCTCTCTAAAAGTTTTTCTCTTTCTTAATTTGCTTTTTAGTTGTCATTTATACATATACTATTACGAAAACTCGTGTCAAGCACGTGTTAGAATTTCGTTATACTTATAATATTGGATGAAGATATGGTATCATTGTCATTTGTCCGGTTACTGTCTTTATGATTGGTTGATCAACACCAATGTTGGCTCTCCCGTAAGGTCCAACGATTGTATCACAACTTGGTTCGACTTTACTGGGAAGCAGAAGTGGTTCTTGGTTGTAGATCTTGAATACAGAGAGTCTCATACTTGAGGGTGAGGTGTTATTGTGTCAAGTGTGAGTTAAAGTTTCACATTATATGCAAGATTATATGTTGAGCAATATATAAGTTATATGACTCATATACCTAATTTCTTAAGGATTATGATGAAGATGTGGTGTTAAACTCATTTGTGTAGATATCAATCTCGCTTAATGGTTTCTTTTAGTATAATATTATGATCAAACTAAATTTATGATCCTCCGAAAGTCCCAAAATTATGATGAATTATTTTGTTGGTTTTTGGATGTCATTTGTTTATTTTTTTTAACTAAAATTTTAGTTATTGGATTTCATTCTCTTTCATGCAAAATTATCATCTATCCATTGTTTTTAATGTTCCACATTGACTGCAAGAGTAGATGGTAACAAAAATATAAGTGAGATGACTCATATACCTAATGCCTTAAGGTTTTAGATGAAGATGTGGCATGAATCAAACTTTTGTAGCTGACCTTAGTCTAATGTGATTACCCAACTCAAATTAGGCTCCCCCGAAAGTCACATTATGATGAACCTTTTTTTTTTTTTTTTTTTTTAGATTTCTTTTTTTTAATTTTTTTTTTTATAATTTTTTGTTTTTAGTTGTCATTCTTTTTTATCATTGGTCTTTGGTGGGATCTAACAATGGAAAATTGTAGACTTGTTAGGTTGAATTGACAAAATACATGTTTATCAAACATTTTAAGTGAAGGTGTGGTGTGGTGTCAATCTCACTTTTGTGATTGCTCTCAACCTAGTATGATGATTCAACCCAATGTAAGCTTCCTCTGTCGTCCCAACATTTGTATGTCAATTGTTTGATTTTTTTTTTATCTTAAAATTTATTTATTTTGCATGTGAGTTGCTTTAACACTATTTTTTATTCAACATATATTATTTAAAATTCCTTTATATTTGATCTTTGCTGGGATGTGACAATGAAAAAATGCAAATGTCTTATGCTGAGTTGATAAAATACATGTTTAATAAACATTTTAAAATAATGTGATATTTTTTTAATTTAGTCTAACTTTTTGGTAAAATAATAACCTGAAAATCTTCAACTTCTCAACAAATCTATATTCCCTCATAGACAACACAAACATTACATATATTTTTTCTCATATCGTTTCTCTCATGGTCAATTTTCTTTTTCAGTTTTGTTTTTTTCTTTCTAATTTCCTTTCTCTCTTCTCATGAAAAAAATGAACATAAACGTCATTCGATTAATCCACTTCCAAGCCACCTTTTCGAATATGTTATGTCTCCTTTTGACCATATTTTCCTATGTCACATGATTACAGACACTGATGGATGCACACTTATTAAGAGATGTTAATGTGTAAAGTGTGAGTTGACGTTCTACATTGATCGAAAGAGTAGATTGTGAACAACATATAAGTGAGATTCCCCATATATATGATGCCTTAAGGTTTTGTGTGAAGATATGGTCTCAATCTTACTTGTATAGTTGATATTGTCCTAATATGATGATTCAACACAACATAGGTGATTCAACACGTGCGGGGTTTATACTACCTCGGTCGATTTAGGTATATCCCTCCTCCTGTTGAGTTGTACCTGCTGATCACACGATGATCCTTGCATGTGGGGTTTATAGAGGACTAAAATTACAAATAAAATTTAGGACATGCTAACAAGTTACCTCAAGACACTTGATAAAAAATTTAATGTAGAAATTTTCTCTTGTGATTTATATATTCAACACATTGAAACATTAAAAACCAACATTTTCTACATAAAAGCTATCAATTGTTTCCTTTTTTAGATCCTTCACAAGTGACCTAAAATTACTTGTTAGCAAGACCCTTCAAATTTTTCTAAGAACTAAATTTAAAATCTCATAATATTTAAGGGATTAAAAACTTGTTTATCCCTTTTCTTAATCATAACAATGAGAATAAACATACTCCCTCCGTTTCTAAATATAAACAAAATTGACTTTTTAAGTTCATTCATTCTAAAACTCATAAATATACATAATTAATTGAATGAACCTAAAAAATCAATTTTGTTTATATTTAAAGGGTCTTGTTAACGAGTGCCCTAAGGGTACTCTTTAAGGATTCCTAATAAAGAAATTATTCTTTAAAAAAGGTCAAAAACTCCAATTTCTAATGCATTGATTTCATAAACTTTAAAAAAAAATACTATTTAAAGTTACTAAACAACGCCTTAAGAGCACTTGTTAACGTTTCTCATATTTAAACACTGAGGGAGTACGTAGGAAAGTATATCATTTGGTTCCATGGCAGGGAAATGCTAACTCATTTCATTGTTTTTTTAGTTTTCAATTAAAATAAAAAATGTTTTTTAAGTAATATTTTATTCTAAAAATCCATTTTAAAAAAATGAAAGAAAAAAAAAAGAAGAAAAGTGGCCCTTCATGTTCGCCATATAACAACATGTTCAACAAATATATATAAAATGAAGGAATAGGGTGCATGTTGGCCATTTCATATAGGTAGGGCAATTCTATCTTCTTTTTTTCGGGCATTTGTAATTTTTTTTTTTGGGATCAAGAGTATTACAAAAAATCCAGCAAATGCACTTGTACTTCCATTCTCCCATAATGTTACGTCTGCATGTAAAAGTAAAATGATCTTTCGCCATCCATAAATATGTTATTTACCATTGAATTAATTGATTATATTATATCTCATTTGATTTAATATTGAGATTTACAAATCAAAATGGTGGAAACTAAGTAATATATGGATGACTTGTATCATTTGTATATCATATAATTGACTAGTAAAATTTTTTTAAGTAAAAGAAAATATAATAAATAAAAAGAAAGTACAATTAGGGGACATAAACTTAACTCAACAATCACAGCTCAACCCAAAACGGTAATACAACAATGAATTACAAAAGTGGTAAATTAGAAACCAACCAGACGAAAATTCAGTTAACAACCCAATGCGTAGCATATAGATACGCACCTAGGCACAACCCAGTGAACCCAACGGACCCGAAACCAAATTGACTAGTAAAGTAAACATAACTCGAAGAAAAACAATCTTTTTTCTTTTTTTTTTTTTATGGAAAACAACACCAATAATTAACAATCAATAGTGAAAAACGTGAACATTGTACTCAACACAAGCATCCCCAGCTTTGGCATCAATCCAATGAGTACTAGCTTGAGCATACCCTCTAGCAAATCTGAAAAGTCCACTACCACCAACAACAGGCATCTCCCTAACCTTATTACGAGCATGATTCCTCCCCAAGATAGTAATGGTACTACCATTATACTTTCCTTCAATAAAAGCAAAATTCATTGTCATAAGAAAACCTATTTCTTCCTGTGAAGCAGATGCATAGAATCCTTGAGCTCTACCAACAAGTTTAGAACTCAATTCGGGTCCTAAAGTTAAAGGGTTATCAATCATGCTGACTAAACCAAAAAAAGTGGTTGAGTTTACTTTTGATGATGGTGGAACAATTGCAACCGAAGTTGGATTTTTTCCACTAACTATGTCATGCCAATATAATTTGAAATGACTTAGCTTTTCCTTCTTGTTTAGGCCTAACAACTTGCGATCTATTGGACGACCAAAATCAAAAGTGTCTTCATTTTCTGATGCTGAAGAAGTGAGTGTGTTACAAGAGATGAGAAGGAAGAAGAACAAAGTTAGGAAATGTTTGGAAGACATTGTGGTAAAAATGTTGAAATAGTAAAGTAGTGGAGGATAGGAGAGCATAATAATGGAGGCGTAGTGAAGTGAAGTGAGGTGAAGGTGAGGAACAAATATAGGGAGAAGAAAGTGGACAAAAGAAGTGGGATGTAGGGTCAAAGTATGTTTCTAATTCTATTTTTTTTATAGATATTTCATTCTTGTTTTTTTGAAATATATCTAATTCAAAAATAGGAATGGACAAAAGGAGTGGGATGTAGGGTCAAAATATTTTTCTAATTCTATTTTTTTTTTATAGATTTTTCATTTTTTTTTTTTTGAAATATTTTTAATTTAAAAATAT
>Ga0228710_1000033_pt1 | contig 94668 bp, 55 predicted proteins | sample MedpolnodulmetaG_FD_177995 | JGI IMG/M metagenome (GOLD analysis project Ga0228710, IMG submission 177995) | Root nodule microbial communities from Medicago polymorpha collected in Santa Monica, California, United States - pink nodules | ecosystem: Host-associated > Plants > Roots > Nodule...
CCGTCATCCCTAATACGAGCTAACTGCCGCCACCAATCAGAACCAATACTCCCCCCCTCCCTCAACCGACCACCCTCAACACCATACCTAGCGGCCAACACTCTATACCACAACCCGCTCCTATCGTCACCATCCTCCAACACCACCTCCCCAACAAAGCAATGTTAAACTCTCTAATTCTCCTGACCCCCAAACCACCAATCTCCTTCGCCTTACAAACAGTGTTCCAGTCAATCCTAGAAATTTTCCTATGGCCCTCAGCACCTACATTTTAGATACATTCAATAAATTGATGTATGTGGTCTATAATATAAATCACATACATCATTTATTGAATGAATATAAAAAAGTACATTTATGCTTATAATGGTAACCAGGTGGTGTGTGTGTACACATACACACACATAAGCAATAAAATTTTAGGGTAAATATAACTCCGAGTCTCCACCCCTCAAAAAAAGAATAACTTTGATTCTCCAAAAATTGATAAACTTCAATCACTCGTTTCAGTTATAATGCATTAACATCTCCAATTTTTGAAATTTGTATGTTTTATTAACAAAATCATATTTTATCCATGAAAGATTCATGTGAACGAGATATTTTAAAATTAACTAATGTTATATATTTGGAAAATTCAAATTTTTTTTTTTGAACAGTATTTTGTTACCTATAATAATAAATTTTGTTACATAGGGAGCTAATTCAAGTTTTTTTATTTTGTTACATATTAACGAGGGAGTAATTCCTATTTATAGGGATACATAGACTCAATCATATATCAAAAACAAATCATAATAAGAATAAGTAATATAAAATATAGTCCTAAGAGATACTCTAACATTATAAACTGATACTAGGAAATAACTTAGGAAACCCTAATATAATATAAAAAGTATTATAAGATGTTTGTTTTTTAATATTGTAAGACTTCCCCTGATGCTAAAGCTTACATAGATTGCTTGAGGGGAAGTCTTAGAATATTAAAAAAGAGAAGACCAAACCAAAATTACTAGTATCAGATGTTGTCATTCTGTTTAAACAACCAATTTATGCATAGAACTAGTCACAAAGTTTTCTAAACTAGTGTCGGCGACTTAACCTTGACAATGGTCGAGCGACAGGACTACAAATATAACACAAAAAATACCCCACTTTCGGCTTCGTTCTCCTCTTCTCAGCATGATCCGTTGACACGGTCTTTTCATGCGCAACTCCACTAGACATCGTGTTTTCTCCCTCATTCCTCGAAGCAGTTGCTGGCGTTGAGAGTACGGATTGTGGATTTTGTCGCGTTATTGGCCATTCCCACTATGCTTTGACCCGGCCCTAAGCCTCCTGAGTTAGTGGCCTTGAGAAAAAATCAGCTCCCTCGCTCGGCTGCTCTAGCATCACCTATCCTTCACTCAGTTGGGGGACTCCCTCACCACCTAATAATTTAATCGCCTATTTTCCTAGTTTGGCTAACAATATAATTATTTTTAGTTGTAAACAAATGCCCCCTTGTATCATTAGTTGACGCTTGAGAAATGAGATTATGTGACGCATGTGGCTGCACGTGAACAGTGTCATCCTTGCGTCGTAAAGTAGGAGATTTAGCGATTATAACCTTATTATGCTCACGATAGGTGAGATGTTATTTCTTCTTGCAGACTCCACTTAATTCAACGGTAACCTCTATCTTTTCAACCAATTAAGCGAGTTATCTTCCTAATTATAAGGTTACTGCTCTTTAAATGTTCCAACTAAGTTCCTGCCTCCATTCAACTTTCGCTTCTTGCCATAGAAATCATGATCTTATCTTACCCGCATCTTTCTTCTATGGCATCTTCCTCCTCTATTCACACTTCCTCAAAGAACATTCTCTCTGGTGCTCTACATCCAATTTACGACAACATTACTCTCCGCCATGCACTGGTAATGTGATCACGAGGCCCTTCTTTTGGGAATCTTTCCTCCCCCTTTCTTGCAAATGGTTTAGCATCAAGAATGCCCCAAAAGATTTAAAATTTCAACCTTACCCGAATCAAGACTACATCGCTTGGTTAATCCAACAGTTGAGATATGTCCGGTAGACATTGCAGCAGAGAAATATACCATTAAAATTATTCTTTTCTCAAAATTTTGTGCAGACAGGTGCCCACACAAGGCTCTTCTACCTGCATCCGTCCCTGGTTGCCTTGCGTGGTGGTATGCCAAGACTGAGGCTGAGATGTTTTGTGTAGTGAAATAAGTTGAATACCTACGAATTCCCTGAACTTCTCTAACTAAAGAGGTTTAGGTGAGGTTACAAAATAGTGTGGAAGTTGAATGATGGGATCATGGTCGGTGATGTGATGAATTGATCTCATATGTGGGCCTAGTTGATCTCATTTGTTGGCCGAGTTCCTCTCTTCAAGTGGGACGAGGTCATCTCAAACGGTAGGCTGAGCTAATCTCATAAAGTGGGCCCAACTCCTGGTAAAATACGATGGTCCACTTGGTAAGTAGATGTTTCTCTTCCCTTAGAAGCTTGCCAAGACATGTGTTCAAAGGAGGAAGATGATTCTGCTTCAGCAACGTTCCTCTGACAACATCAAACTTTGGACAAAGTTTCATGAGAAATTAATCCCACTTACCAATGTTATATATCACTTGAGGGAGGTTTTGGGAGCATCATCATATAAGATGGCTGAGTGCTATGTCCATAGATTCAAGACACCGGATTAATACTCCTAAATAGATAGATTATGTTGTTTCCAATTGGATATCTCGAGCTCCAACTGAAAACTCTTGGCAGTATTACCCTGGTTGTATATTCGCTTGAAATATTCCCAAATATCTGGAGCTGTTTTAATAGAATGCAAGTTATGGATCATCTCCATGATATAATTTTGGCATCTTTCACCTCCCAAGCCTAAGGCAAATTATTCTACCGGTGTTGTGGAGGTCTTGTCAACATGACCCTAGATGTACATCTTCAATTGAAATTCCCGGCTAGCATAGTTTTGCCGGTGAAGAGAACACCAAAATTTTCCTTCCTTGAATTCGTCTATGTGTGTGTATTCAAGCCCTGTATATTTTTTTTCCTCCACGCAGTATGTGCATAAATGTCTTAGTTTTTTTATTTCTTTTATGATTACTTTAATTTATCTTAACTTTTTTTTGGTACAAATTATTTTTTTTCTTACTTCTAAAGTAATTGAAAATAATAAAAATTTGATATGTGTTTTTTAATGTTGATGAGTTCTTACAATAACCTTAAGGATCCATGAGGACAGGGATGGGAGAGAATACTCTCTAAGGTGGGGAATGTAGATGGGGAGCATCTTAGATGATGGAGAATTGGGAGCTGGGAGTACTCCCTGCTCTCACTCCGCCCCGTTGACATTTTTAAAACTATTATTGTCAGTTGAGGTAGACCTTACAACATATTTTTGTATTTCTCCATTGTATTTCCACTATAATAAATAATGGCATGAGCATTTGCAACCATTTACAGCTATTAATTACAAATATTATACTGCCTGATTTAGGAAAGCTAAATAAATTTTTTTTGTTGACAAAAGACAAGCTAAATATATAAAACTAAGGAGTTTCCGTTTTTCCTATTTAATAATAAGTTGTGAAATACTTGCAGATAATGATATTGAATATTGTAGCAAATTCCTTGGGGTCTTCAGGAACAAGATATGCTAAGAGTCTTCTACGGATAGTGATCTGTGCACAGTTTATTCCGAGATTATTCAAATTTTTGCCTCGGCTATTTGGAACTTCTCCAATCCAAATCGTATTTGTGTCAGCCTGGGCAAATTTAATTATAGGTTTTCTCATTGTCCATGTTGTTGGTTCATTCTGGTACTTCTTTGGTCTACAGGTGCGTAAAAATGACATTTGAAGCTTCATTTTCGGAAAATACAAAATGTCTCACTCAATAAAATTTCATACTTTGGTTTGAATTCTCACCTTGAATGGAAAAAGAACTCTGCATCTGTACAGAATGAAAGGAAAAAGCAAAAGAAATATTAATTGATTCACTTCTGATTTATAATGTTCCATAGAATGTTTTTTTTTTTGAATTGACTTATTTGACCTTATCTATTGACATAAACACTTGTGAGACTGTTTGGAAGAGCTTATGGAAATATAATATATTACATGTACATAACATGTTTTCAGTTTATTTCCATAAGCTCTCCAGTATAGCATATAAAACAGTTTAGCTTTATTTTAGAAATAACTTATATACATAAGCACTAAATTAATCAGTTGCCCAAATGTTGCAAGAATTATAGTCAAAATTAAAAATGAATTGATCCGAGTAATTATGTTTCTATGGATGCTTTAATTAAAGATGAACATTTCATCTAATAATTTAATTCAGTAAATGAATGTTAGGTAGCTTTCAATTTACCAATTTCCTTCCTCTTATCCCTTGCCCTTCTTCCAGAGGGTTAACCACTGTTTGCGAGATGCCTGCCGTCATTCTAATCTACATGGATGCATGGCCTTGATTGATTGTGATTCTAATGTGGGGAATATATCAGCCGCATTATGGAGTGAAAATAAGAGTGCTGTTGGTTGTTTAAATGCCACATCTGGTGCTTTTTCTTATGGAATCTATGCTGATGCTGTACCACTTACTATAGAAACTGACGTGATCATTAAATATGTGTATGCATTCTTTTGGGGATTCCAGGTATGCATTGTTCTTTTAGTTTCTTCCTTCAGTTGTAACTTATATATACATTTTGCCCTATAATGTGCTTCCATTGATGATAAACAACTTAATAACATATCTTCTTTATGAAACAACATAATGAAAGGGAGCTATGAAGCTAAACAATGTAATTTGATACGAAACTTGTGTAAAAGTTAATGTGGATGTCTCATAACCAATTATGGTTGATGATAGGGAAAAAAAATTAAAAATAAAGGTTGTGTTATTTTGACACGAAGAAACAACAAAATTTGAAAACAAGTTGGATGAATAGTGCGGTTTAAATACATGGTTAATTATGTTAAGTAGAAGTTTTTTTTGTTAAGTAGATGGTTAATGACTATAATAAGGGTCACAGTTCATTAGTATTGATATAAAGCAATTAACCATAATTTTGAATGTCATTAACCACGATTATCAGGTGTATATTTGAACATAAGTTTTGGTTAATAGATATTGTGTATATACTTGAAATTTGTTACTCCCTCCGGACTTATATATAAGCAAAAAGTCAAATGTATTTGGTCCAAATTTGAATCAATACATTTTACTTTTTACTTATATATAAAGCCTAATGGAGTATATACTTTAACATAATTTGGCTAGTTATAATGGATATCATGTATATTTAATCATCTGAAAATCATAGTTATTTAAGTTTTGTGGATAATTAATGAGTTGTGACACCTTATTATGTTCATTAATCATCTACTAAACGTAACTAACCACAAACATGGACTGCAATAACAATGCAAACTATTGTCAATTTTTGTTGTCAAATTTGTGTCAAAATATATTGCAAAATGTTTGGAATTGTGACGGTTATATCATTTCAAGGGGTAATTGAGCCAACACAAGGCATATGTTTGGAATTGTGGTGGATATCCTACCCATCGCACGTTCACTTGAAGCAAGAAATTGTATCTTCTCAATATTCACGTATAAGAGACAGGGATGTGAAAATTTACTAGCCAATGCTAAGGCAAATGAACTTAAATTTATTTTTGGTATCATGGTGGGTTAGCAGAAATCACGGTGAGTCGCTCATTTTGCAAAAATTACACCTTGTAGCTATTGCAAAATCATTGTGGCTCATTGTGATTTTGAAAAATCCACCATGTTATCTAAGAAGCACTTAAAAGCACATGAATAGTTTGATATTACTTACCAATACACCTCTCTGAGCTTTAATATAGCAAGTCATCACTTTGGCTGGTAATCAAGCTCCAAGCTATTTTGTGTGGGAAGTCCTCTTCACAATGGCCATCATGGCATTGGGACTCTTGCTTCTAGTGATTCTCCTTGGAAACATGCAGAGCTTTATTCAGTCTCATGGCAAGAGGTAGAATGTTTCTCTTATTTTCTGCGCATGTTATCTGTTGGTAAAAATGGTTCTCATTTGTCATGTGATTTCAACTCTTTAGTGACAAAAAATAATTTTAAATAGAATCACTTTTGGCTCTATCTACCATGAAGCCAACAAATCATCTGTTTCCTTATAAATTTACTTTTGTTTTAAAGTTTCTTTCATTTGAAAATGTAAAAGAATGTAGAAGGATGATTGTATAGCCATCATATAGGTGTATTTGTATCAAACTATATGGTGTAATTCATGACATGAATAAGCCTCCTAAGTTCGATCTGACCTACATTCTTTTAATATGAATCACATATTAATGATAATATGTGATTCATATTATCATTATTTTGGAATGAGATACTTATGTAAGACTAGGAAAAAGTCTTCTCTAAATATTGTCTCATATTATCTTTGTAGCCTATTTTCTTTTTCCTTGTTGGCCAGTTTGAATTTATCTAAAACTACAAATTTTGACTAATAAAGGAACATCGTTCGTAAAATTTTGACGTGTTCCATCCTGCTTACAGGAGCCTAGAAATGATACGTAGAGGTCGTGATGTTCAGCAATGGATGAACCATCATTGCTTACCAGAAGATCTCAGAGTGTATGAAATGTTTTAACTCTTTTAACGAGTCCCATCGACATTGTCAAAATGCATCTATCAAAAAATGGATTATGCATAAAGTACGAATGATGGATAATATCTTGTCTGTCATCAGGAGAGTACTAAAGGCTGAACGGTATAGTCGGGATAATGCTCCTGAAAGAATGGTTCTCGAGAATTGGCCAGAAGATCTGCAGATAGACATACGACGTCATATCTTCAAATTTCTTAGAAAAGTATGCATTTGAACATTAAAAGAAGTGCATGGTTGCTCTTTAAATGAATTTTAATTATGATTCTCTTTTCCCTATGTGTCTACATGTAACCTTTTAGAATCCAGTAGAAGTTGAATGAGAAAATAATTTTGAAGACAAAACTTATGCATATTCATTTTGAAACTAAAACAATGACACATCAAAAGCCATTTATATTAAACAAGTCCAAATGCTCTTTGTAATGATGATCTAAGATTTCTATAGGTTCGAATTTTTTCCCTGCTGGATGAGGATGAGCCTATCTTTGATGTCATTCGTGAGCGACTAATACATAAGATGTACATGAAAGGAAGTATAATTTTGAGTCAGGGTGGTCGTGTACAGAAGATACTGTTTATTGTGCGTGGAAAATTGGAGAGCATCGGAAAAGATGGAATTCCGGTTCCATTAGTCGAAGGGGATGTTTGTGGTGAAGAGCTTCTAATATGGCTTTTGGAGAAGTCTTCTGTAAGAAAAGGTACGCCTCTACATGATATAACGATAACATGCCTCAAAAGAAATAGCAATAATCATCTGGTATGACCTTGATAAAAAATGAGAAACATGTTTCATCCATATAGTTTATTAGAAAATATAGAAATTAGTTAGACTTTAGTCAGTTAGTAAGGATTTTAGTTTGTTAATCTTTTCCAAAGCTCTATATAAAGAGCAAATTGTAAACATTTTCATTTCTAAAGCTCTCCATCAAAGCTCTCAAGCATATATCTGCCAAAAAAAAGAGCTCTCAAGCTTATTTTTCCTTAGATAAATCTTCATCTCTGTCATCTGGTGATTTGTAACGCGGTTTCTCTTGTAGAAGGTAAAAAAGTAAAGATTCAAGGACAAGACTTAATTAGTGACAGAACAGTAAAATGCTTAACCAATATGGAGGCATTTTCACTCGACGCTAAAGATATTGAAGAAGTCACAACTCGTTTTTCAGTACTCTTGCGGAACCCTCGCGTTCAACAAGTCATAAGGTCATTCTTTCTTTCTATTACCATGTTGTGTTTCTGTCGATAGAAAAAATGTTTGTTTCATTTTTTTCTATAAGTCTCTACATTGCATATATATCTCCATGTTTCATTTCCAATAAAAACTATTCATAGCTATCTGCCTTACAATTTGGAATAGGCCTAACTTAACCCATACAAAATTTGTTTGTAAGGTTAGGACCACCCATCACTTATAAACAGAATTTTCAAATCTTATCTCTTTTCTACGCGGGACTTACAATATGGCCCTCATTATTGTGTTTGGTGCATGAATATAAATGATGGGTCACCTAGATCAGTAGGCTCTTACACCATCTTAGAATCTGGTTTGCGCCTAACTCAACCCTTCTAAAATTGGGTTGAGAGGTGAAGAGTGAGGACCACACACACACATACACACTTGTGTTCTTTACATGCCTGATATCTATCATCAAAACCATGTCTCTGAAATCAAGATTTGGTTGTTGTGTTATGTTAGGTATGAATCACCTTATTGGAGATCCCTTGCAGCAAAGACAATTCAGGTTGCATGGCGAAACAGGAAGAAGCTTCTAAGTCAAGCTAATACCACACAAAATGATTATCAACCATTGAGGTCATTCACTCCTTCCATTTCCTTGTTGTCTTTCTGTCGATTTCAGCAGGTCTTCACCCTTTTATGATTAACTGCATTTTTCCTTAAAAAAAAATGATTAACTGCATTTTCTTTAACTTTGATACATTGTTTCATTTTTTTCTATAACTTTCATACATTGCATTCCATGCTTCATTTCCAATTAAAACCATTCATAATTATTTGCCATAAATTTGGATCAAGTCTCAACCCTTGCAAAACTGTCTTGTAAGGTTAGTACCATCCATCACTTATAAACACATTTTTTCACAACTTATCTATTTTCTATGCGGGACTTGGCTTTTTCCCAATACATGCAACACTATTAAAAAATTGTAAATACAAGGACATAGAGGGCCTTCACACATACATACACATATTACAAAGGTGTGTGACTTTTATGCATAATATACATTATCAAAACCATGGCTCTGACATATTGATTTGATGATCGCGTTATGTTAGGTATGAATCGCCTTATGGGAAATCACATAGAGCAAACAGAATGCAGGTTGCATGGACAAACAGGAAGAAGCGTCTAAGACGAGCTAATTCCACACAATGATTATCAACCATTGAACTCATAGATTGTACTCAAATGTTTGCTACACTATTCTTTGCAATGATTTTTTTTTTGTTGAATAAAGCAATGAACTTTATTGTTTGTAATCTCTAGTCCTCAGAATATTGAATAGTGGTATATTTATAAGAGTTATGAAGTACACTGCTAGATATTCTGCAACATCCCGCTATCTCTCGTTTAATTGCAGAATCAATTGTATGTGTCAGAGGACAAAGTTTATGAAAGTCAATTATGATGGAGAATAATTATCATGAAGTGTAGTCGTACACACAGGTTCAATTATCTGTATTAGCTTAAGTGCATTTTAAGACAAAGGGCAAAATGGATTTTCCATTAATGGGGTGTATAAGAAAGATTTTATGAAGATTTTCTTCTTAACTCTTTTCTCCTTCTCACTCTAAAATCCAGCATGTCTCTCTCCTCTCTCCCTCTACACCATCGCCCTCCCTTTATTCTTCACCCAAATCATCAAGTTCCTCACTTCTTAAGGGAAATCATCATTCAACCTCCCTAATCTTTATGTTAAGCTTGATTGTGGATCTTTCCAACTTTTTTCCCTAACCTAATCTCACCACCCATCTCATGATTATGGAGTTTCAAGCCATATCCAAGTCTCAAGGAAAGAAAGGGGCTAAAGCTAGGGTTTGGTAAGAAGCTTGATGCAAGGATTTATGGTGAGTTCCTTAGCTAGTTCCCACCCTTGGGATTATGAGTTTTGATATGTGAGATAACATGATTTCTAGGTTTTATGAAATTGTGTTTAGTTTCCCCTTTTGTGCCAAGCTTTCTAATCATGTTAATACTTGCCTTGAATCATGAATTTCAGTGTTTTTATGACTTATAGAGTTGAAATATGCCTTAGGTCATTTGGATTTGAGGATTTTGATCAAAAATATCAATTTTACATGTTCTTGGACTGTCACGACTCGCCGAGGCGAGTTGGGACCAGAGAGCACTGGCACAACTCGCCACGAGCTCACCACGGCGAGCTAGAACTTGCCACGACGAGTAACATCTGGCCATGGCGAGTTTGACAGCACAACATGTGTTATCAACTCATCCTGTGGTTCAACAGTGGTCGTCCGAGATCCAATTCATGTAGTATTTTCTAAAATATGAACCCCTTAATACCAAGGACCTAATTCCCATTTATCTAAGCTTTCTTAAAATAAAAGTAATGAAAAAGTATTAACCTTATTAGGCAAAGTATGACACATGAGAGTATGATAACACATATGTTATGTTCGGGTAGTATTCTAACCCTTAAGCAATAAGGAAAAACATATAGAATCTCAACTTAGATAGTTGAGAATAGTCATGACATTAGGTTATCCTAGGCATGTTAAGTATGAACGAATAGAATAAGTATGTAATGGTTTATCATTATATGGGTAGGCTACGGACTCGTGATAACTAACCAATGAGTTTAGGATGCTTCTTATGCAAGTATAAGTTTATGTAAAATATGAACATGTTGTGTCTTTTGCATCCACGGTAGGGGGATACAAGAGGTTCACGTTAGGAGGACGGGATACGCTCCACAAGGTAGGCCCGCACGACATTAGGAGGAGTCCGGTGTTAGCCTGGAATTTCACTGGTTATGTCATGGGAATAACTTTCGAGGTTACTCCACTAGGAATTATTCTGTAAAATGAACTTAGATAATGTTGTTTGTTACACGCTAACTCTCTAACATAATATGAATAGTTTATGAATCATAATATGATATGATTACGTTGTGTCATGAATATGTATATGCTTCGGCCTTAAGACAAGTTTATGATGGTACACTGTTGACGATATTAGTACTTTCCCCCGATCGTCCAATTTCAGGATTATGTTATGAATATGTTATGAACATTGCAAGATACTACGATAATATTACGATTAGTGGTCTTAGGTTCCCCTGACCACTAAGCCAAGCAGAACAAAATAGTAAATCCTGCAGAACATGATATGATATGATTATGTTTATACTATGAATTCAACAGGCTTATGCCTCAAGTACAAGTTTATGTAGAAAGTTCAAATAATGATTTTCGTATCATGTGATCGTTCAGGTATGTAGAGCACACACACACATATAATCAACCTTAACGGGTTGTGCATGTAGATAGGTGGCAATCATAGATTCTCCCCAAGATGGCCCGCAGCCTATGATTAGGTGGAGCTCACTAAGACATTATGTCTCATCCCAATCCTTTTATGTTTGTAGATTAGCAGGTTGCTTGCAGTAAGAGAAGTCAATTTTGCATTTGGACTGATTATCATCAAGAGCTTGATTCGTATCAGTTGTGGATTTTATTCATGGATGTTAAATATGTATTAGATATATGTATTTAGAAGTTAGTTATGTCAGATGTACGAACTTGCTTGATGTATTTATCCTTTCATATGACATTATGTTGTAAATTTTAATGTATCCAGTACTAAGTTAACACACATGCTAAATATTCTAGACACATTCAGTATGGATGTTACATTTGGTATCAGATCCTGGTCGATTCAGATCGTGCCTTGGGTCATTAGATTTTAACTAAGGTAGTGGGACCATTGGGTTCCAGATATTTATTCTATGTGTTGTTGCTAGCTGAGCCTGATCAACTCACTATGGTATATGACAGTTGGAATGAATGTCTGAGAGCTGAATAGGACCAAGGAGGAACAAAGTGTATGATGAAGAAGAATCAGGATGTCAGAACTCATGACAAGTAATGATATGGAAATACTATGTGCCAAAAGGTGGCCGGTGAACTGAGAAGTTGAAGATAGGTTCCTCCAGAACACAGAGAAATGTTAAGATTAAGATGGAGTACCTCGACATTGTTAGATACGTTATTGGACGGTACTTCGTATGTGGAAGAGTGAAAGATTCGAGAATATCTAAGGATTAATCTGAAGCCTTTAGTGAAAGCCGTTGTTGAGAAGCAGGAGTATGATGCATAGTAAAGTTATACTTCTGAATGCAGAATCAAGGTCACAAGATAAACGAGGAACTTAGAATGAGGAAGTCAATATATGTTTGACGGAATCAGTGATCTCTCACAAAACGACGGATTGTGTATGAAACAAAGGACTTGAACGCTCGGAACGGATGAGGTTCCGATGTCTGGAATGCTAAGTTAAACAACTGAGGAATAAGTAAATTTTTTGGATGTATATGAAGGTAATTTCTTATGAGATAATTAAGTAAGTAACCTAAGTCAGTCGGACTCTATCAGAGTAACCGCAACTCCCGAAACTTAAGTGTTAGATTTATGGAACAGGAAGTGAAATGTTATACAACATGAAAGTTAGGACGAATGAAGTCAAAGTTACCTCAACGGAATGTCGAGAACGAGAATATGTTAAGGGTTAATCAGGATTTTGGACCAAGATTTTTGAGGTTCTAGTATATGGAAAAACGTCGCTAATATGAATATGTAAAGCAAGGAGTTAAGTGATAAGGATTTATATGTATCCTTGGTTGATGAGTCTCTATACAAGTTGTTTTGAGCCTAGTGAGTGATTTTATCAGCTAGGAGGTATTCTAGAAGTCGAAGCTATTTATGAAATGGTTCTAACTGTGAATATCGCCATGGCAAGAATGGAATAATGCAAGTAAATTCAATCAACAAGTATGTAGAACATGTTAAAAGGAAGGCGGTACATGAGTATGATTCATCGGTCATATAAGTTAACATTCTGAAGCATCCATAAATGTAAGTTAGCCTCACTGTTTACGACATGTAGACTCCAAGGATGATTTGGAAATCAGGATAACCATGCAGTGATGAGATTGTGAAATTTCACAAGTCTCAACAAATTAGTATTTATGACTAAAGTTAGCTGATGAATCAGAGTGGCGCATCGGAGATTAATTAATAAGGAATTAATAGTGTACACAAAGCCTTGGAGTTTGGAATAGAGTTTTCATGGGATATAATAAGTAGTGACAACCAAGTAGGTAATGGGTTCCAGTGAGAAGTCTTAGGAGATGGATAAGAAATTTTCTCAAACCATCAGATTCAGAAGTAAAATAACTCAAGTAGACGTAGTAGGAATATGATGGACGTGCTCCTACCTAAGTAAGTCAAGAGAATTTGGAATCACCTCTAGTATGGTAATCGGGTTTCTCAGCTCGGTGATTTTAAAGTATGCACAAGAATATCAGTCAGCTATAAAAGAGTTATGTATGAGGCAAAAGAAATGAATGTGGTGTCCAGAAGGTTTTTCCTATAACTCGAAGTGACGTTTGAAATAACAAGTGTAGTAACAGGTATCTGAAATGGAAGGACACTACTCATAATAAGATTGATAGCATCCGAAAACGAACTATAAGTGGAATTTAGACAGTTCAAACTCAGTATGCTTGAAATATAGGAAAGAGATGTCGTCATGCAAGTTAGAATACTTTGTGACCTATGCTATGTATGTCTAAGTTATGAATATGAGATTAAGAGGATGATGGGATGATCAGTTTCCCTTTAGTGGCAGTTAGAACAATGTTGTTCACAGATGGGATTGCGTGTTCTATAAGTATAAGTTTAAAAAGAGTATTACAATGTAAGAAAGACTGAAGCTCATCATAAATATAGAATGTTTTATGACAATATGTAGAGATACTTCATGAGGTAAGCCATCAGCTGTACTACCTTTATGTATTGTGTACTTGTTAGTTAGTGCACTAATACTTAGAAAGAAGCTATTCTCAATGTACTTGTCAAGTGGTACATTTTGTATTAAGATATGATTTATGGATTGTGCTTGATAGTTAGTACTTCCATCAAATGATGAGGTAGTGCCGCATTGGGATTACCCCATAAGAGTTCAGAACAGATAATAGAAGTAATACCACCTACGTTTATGTTGAGTAATAAGGAGAAATGGAACTAATCCTTACTTTTGTTGAGATAGATTTGTTGTTAGTTAATGTCCTGAGAAAGGGAAACTACACACTAAGTATGTTATGATTGCAGTGATGAGGTCTTGATATGTGGGACATAGTCCAAAAAGAGAAGATTATGGAATTAGCCACAATAGAGTGAATCACTCAAGTTAGAATCCACTCATGAAGAGCTAAAGTTAACAGGGTCGACAATAGTGTTAATTGGATGACCGTATGGGTTATTAAGAGATCTAATAAAGATAATCAAGTGCTAGTAACCTAAGTCAGGTTTGTAAGGATGTATTGGTTTGACTAGTCTTGTTTTTCTCTATATTCGGGGTGTATATGTTATCTCACGAATTGCAACTACAGAAAGTATTGTTGAATTTGTTCAACTTAAGGAAATTGGAGTTTTTCCAATTTTGGAAATCACCCTTCATCCATCAGCTCAAGTCAGTTTGAAATTAAATGTATGTTGGAATCTAAGACAAGTTGGGAATGCTATTTAAGATAATTCACGAGGGTTAGAAATCTGTAAGATTCTGGGAAAAGATAAGAACAACACATAGTCGTCAGATAAGTTATGGAATTAAGAGGAAGAGGCCTTTAGAGTTTAGTAAAGGAGGACATGTGTTCCTGTAGTTACGCCTACAGTTGGGAATTTCGAGGAATATTCAGAATTAAGAAGTTATGTTCAAAGTATGTGGACCAATTCAGATACCCAAGTGTATCAGTTCAATAGTTTGTCAGTTCGACATGTACAGTTATGACAAAGTTGTATGATGTGTTTCATGTTTTCAGTAAAGGAAGTTTTTCCGGATCCTTTTCAATCAGTAGGATTGGATACCATAGAGCTAAAGTTAGACTTGACACCTCAACTAGAATATGATTGAATAGTAGATTGAAACGTCTGGTCCTTCAGAAGTAAGGGATTCTTATAGTAATAGTTAACCGGAAGAATTCACTTGATGGTGAAGTTTCATGGAAGCTAGAATCAGAGATCTTAAGCATTAACCGCAATTGTATTATGATAATTTCTAAATTTCGAGGATGAAATTTCTTTAAGGGGGGTAGGATGTAACATCCCGCTATCTCTCATTTAATTGCAGAATCAATTGTATGTGTCAGAGGACAAAGTTTATGAAAGTCAATTATGACGGAGAATAATGATCATGCAATGTTAGTCGTACACACAAGTTTAGTCATATGTATCAGCTTAAGTGCATTTTAAGACAAAGGGCAAAATGGACTTTCCATTAATAGGGTGTATAAGAAGGATTTTATGAAGATTTTCTTCATAACTTTTTTCTCCTCACTCTAAAATCCAGCATCTCTCACTCCTCTCTCCCTCTACTCATCACCCTCCCTTTCTTCTTTACCCAAATCATCAAGTTCCTCACTTCTTCAAGGGAAATCATCATTCAACCTCCCTAATCTTTATGTTAAGCTTGATTGTGGGTCTTTCCAACTTTTTTCCCTAACCTAATCTCACCACCCATCTCATGATTATGGAGTTTCAAGCCATATCCAAGTCTCAAGGTTTATGCATGATGGATGGTGAAAGTAGTGGACCAAACTTGAAGGTTAAGAAGCTTTTTGAGAAAAAGGAAAGAAAGGGGCTAAAGCTAGGATTTGGTAAGAAGCTTGATTCAAGGATTTATGGTGAGTTCCTTAGCTAGTTCAAACCCTTGGGGTTATGAGTTTTGATATGTGAGATAACATAATTTCTAGGTTTTACGAAATTGTGTTTAGTTTCCCCTTTTGTACCAAGCTTCCTAATCATGTTAATACTTGCCTTGAATCAAGAATTTCAGTGTTTTTATGACTTACAGAGTTGAAATATGCCTTGGGTCACTAGGATTTGAGGATTTTGATAAAAAAAATAATATTAGTTTTACATGTTCCTGGACTGTCACGACTTGCCGGGCGAGTTGGGACCACAGAGCACTAGCACAACTCCCAGGAACTCGCCATGGCGAGAAAGAACTTTCCACGGCGAGTAACATCTGGCCATGGCGAGTTTGACAGCACAACATGTGTTGTCGACTCGTCCTGTGGTTCAACAGTGGTCATCCGAGATCCAATTCTTGTAGTATTTTCTAAAATATGAGCCCCTCAATACCAATGACCTAATTTCCATTTATCTAAGCTTTCTTAAAAGAAAATTAATGAACAAGTATTTACCTTATTAGGCAAAGTATGAAACATGAGAGTATGATAACACATATGTTATGTGCGGGTAGTATTCTAACCCTTAAGCAATGGGGAAAAACTTATAGAACCGTAATTTAGATAGTTGAGAATAGTCCTTCCATTAGGTTATCCTAGGGATGTTAAGTATGAACGAATAGAATAAGTATGTAATGGTTTATCATTATACGGGCAGGCAGACCCATGGTAAGTAATCAATGAGGTTAGGATGCCTCTTATGCAAGTATAAATTTATGTAAAATATGAACATGTCGTGTCTTTTGCATCCACGCTAGGGGGATACAAGAGGTTCACGTTAGGAGGACGGGATACGCTCCACAAGGTAGGCCCGCACGACATTAGGAGGAGTCCGGTGTTAGCCTCAAATAGGAATTTCACCGGTTATGTCCTGGGAATAACTTTCGAGGTTACTCCACTAGGAATTATTCCGTAAAATGAACTTAGATAATGTTGTTTGTTACACGCTAACCCTCTAACATAATATGAATAGTTTATGAATCATAATATGATATGATTACGTTGTGTCATGAATATGTATATGCTTCCGCCTCAAGACAAGTTTATGATGGTACACTGTTGACGATATTAGTGCTTCCCCCGATCGTCCAGTTTAAGGATTATGTTATGAATATGTTATAAACATGGCAAGATACTACGATAATATGACGATTAGTGGTCTTAGGTTCCCCTGACCACTAAGCCAGGCAGAACATAATAGTAAATCCTGCAGAACAGGATATGATATGATTATGTTTATACTATGAATAGAACAAATTTATGCCTCAGGTACAAGTTTATCTAGAAAGTTCAAATAATGATTTTTGTATCATGTGATCGTTCAGGTATGTAGAGCACACGCGCACGTATAATTAACCTTAACGGGTTGTGTATGTAGAAAGGTGGCAATCGTAGGTTCTCCCCAAGATTGCCCGGAGCTTAGGATTAGGTGGAGCTCACTGAGACATTATGTCTCATCCCAATCCTTTTATGTTTGCAGATTAGCAGGTTGCTTGTGGTAAGAGAATTCAGTTTTGCATTTGGACGAATTATCATTAAGAGCTTGATTCATATTAGTTGTGGATTTTCTTCATGGATGATAATATGTATTAGAGATATGTATTTAGCAGTTAGTTATGTCAGATGTACGAACTTGCTTGATGTATTTATCCTTTCATGTGACATTATGTTGTAAATTTTAATGTATCCAGTACTAAGTTAACGCACATGCTAAATATTCTAGACACGTTTAGTTTGGGTGTTACATATTTGTTTATTTTTTAATTTTTTTTTATGGATTTTTCTAAGGATTTAGGTGTCTGAGTAATACCTTCGTGAGTAATTGTTTCCTATGAACTTTGAAATCCTCTTATAATTTCCTACGTAATTATCTCGAGGAAAAGTGAAAATAAATGTAAGAAACTTGAATGTTGATTATAGTTTTTAAGTGTTTTTCGTACTAAGTTTCCGGCAGATTATTCTGCAAATACATTTCCTGCAAACATACCTGTAGGTACTTCCGAAGCAAATGGTGCAGGAAAATCTGCATGAAATTGTATCCTGGATGATGAAAATGCGTGGAGGACTAGGAACGTCGAACGGTACGCTGAACAGCGATGAGAATGTGTTTGTTCCTTTCTCAATTGATTATGGTTCATGCAAATTGGAAGAGAAAGTTTGAGAAAATGTGATTTATACGGCAAGCGTGTACTCCCTCCGTCCTAAAGTATAAGCAAAATTTGGTCAACAAAAGTTAATGTAGTTGGTACAAATTTTGAACCAAATACGTTAACTTTTGTTGACTAATTTTCACTTACATTTTGTGACGGAAGAAGTATGTTATAGAGCGCTTAATTAAGCAGTTTATCCAAACAGGTAAATGCAATACCTAATTTCTTAAGTTTTTCTCTATTAAAGGAATTTATGTCATTTAGTCACAATCCTGATTGCAAACAAAGAATGTAGAGAGAAAAAATGCAACCTAAAACTGAAGGAGGCACTATCACTATCATTGTATTATAAACCAATTATATTCCTAATCCCATAATGAGTAAGATTATTTGCATATCAAGTTTAATTGAAGTGGAAAATTGTATAACCTACAAAGTAGTGATATTTAAGACAACTTTTGTGATTTCTTCCTTTTTCTCTCTTTTAATTGATCAAAAATAATAGAGCAAGAAAAAAGAAGATAGAGAATAAAAATGTAATATGAGTTGTCAAAAAATTGTTATAAAGTAGTTATATAAATATCATTTCTCTTTACGTACTCTTCAAAAATAGGATAAACTCTTGGTCTGCCAACTATTGTCTGACTAGAGGATCCAAGCAACATAACTTTACTCAGAATCAACTGCAAATGATGAAATATGCCTTAACCAACATGAAAGATACTACAACAAAGAAAAAAAGCAAATAACTAACACACAGAAACAAGCCATAGGTTAACCTGTTTGATAAGATCACTAACAACAATACTGCAATAGTACAATTATAAGTTACCGTGGAACTATAAAAGATGGTAAGCAACAAATGAACAAAGTGTGAAAAAAAGCCTTTCACACTACGTGGAATTATCTAATTGTAAACCATTTAAATTTAAGTCCTTAATAGTTTGGATTATAGTGTTCTCCTACCTCTAACAATTGAATTCCCCTCTTCAATTTAAACCTAGGAGGACCTGTTTGGATTAGCTTATTTGAGCTTACGTACTAGCATAAGCACTTGTAAGACTGTTTGAGAGAGTTTATGAAAACAACTTATAACATGTCCATGAGTTGTTTTTAGCTTATTTACATAGTCTCTTTAGGATAAATACAAGGCTAGGCTGGTAGTTAAAGGCTATAAGCAAGAATATGGGGTTGATTATAAAGAGGTATTTGCTCTGGTGCAGTTTCATGGTCATCCAAAAACAACGAGTAGTTAATTTGTCCACTACTAAAGCTGAGTTTACTGCAGCTACATCATGTGCTTGGTAAGTCATTTGGTTGAGAAGGTTAATTAGAGAGCTTGGTTATGATGCAGAAGAGCCCACACAAGTGTTTTGCGATAATGCCTCTGCAATTAAGTTGTCAAAGAATTATGTTTTACACGGGAGGAGCAAACATATAGATGTTAGATTTCACTTCTTTTGTGATCTGTGCAAGGATGGTGTTATTTATGTTATTTATTGCAAGAGTGAGGAACAAATTGCAGATATAATGACAAAACCTTTCAAGACTGCGGTGTTTGAGAAGCTTCGAAGCATGTTGAGAGTTTGTTCAAGAAAGGAGGTTATTATGACGGTTGAAATTTGGTTGATGAAATTCCCTGTTGTTTTTTTCCTCAATCAATTCAAATTTTCCTTAGTTTCATGTGTTACAATCATTTGTGAGTGTTTCAACAAAAATTAAGGACTTGGTTTTAATCTAAGCTTTTCTTATCACCATTTGCATAGAGAAAACTCTTGTAATCTTGTTCTTGCATTTTTCAATAGAACTTTATTGTCTTTACATCTTTTCTTCTTTTATTTCTTATTTTTGTTAATTATTATGATGAGTGAACGGTTCTTCCTTTGTCTTGAAATTATGGAAAGTAATCCAATGAAAATATTTTGGGCATCGACGACGCACAGAAAGGCGAAGATTGGTGCTGGCAATATTAGTTTGAACAAAAGTTTTGATACATGATAATAGTCTAAAAACTCCTAAGGTGATATACGAAATAACAACCATGAGAATAGGGACTATGTTAGTTTAAAATATACTTTTTTGAAACCTCAAAGGAGGACATTAGTCACATTAGTTAACGTCACATTTAGACTTTGATTCTCCATAACAATCGGAAGAAATGAGATTAAACCACTCCTCAAACCTTCAAGCCTTCAAACACTTAAGGTGTTTTCTCAAATTGCATATTTTGTAAACCACTCGTCAAACCTTCAAACATTCAATTTTTTTTAGCAAAATAACTTAATATATATTTGGTACTCAATAAGTCTATGTGGGTTGATACATTTTATTCGAGTAAAATCATGTACTTGCAAACTTATCATTATTCTAGCATTAATGTCATGCATGGTCTATCCCTACCCTCATGGACTACCAATCTTCTTCTCTACTGACTCTTTGGGAACTTGATTCTTGAGGGAGTGGTTCTTGCTTCTTTAGATTTCTAACAAAAAAAAAAGTATTTTAAAATCTTATAAAAAAAAACAAATCTTTAAACATAATAATCTCATAAAGTAAAGTCAATCCTCTTGTTCTAGAAAGTTACATGTTTTTTTTATAGGAATAAGCTTATTGCATTTCATTACTCAAAATATGTTCAATATGGTATCTCTACCAGAACCTAGAAACTAGCTTCTAATGTGGCCACCTTAGCTAAAGCATGAGCAACCTCATTTGCTTGCCTCCACACAAACTCGACATGTGAGTTTACATAAAAATTCCTAAAGAGATATTTACAATTATCAATAATATTCCCAAATTCAGTAACATCATTCGTTTGGGAATGAAAGCTGTCAACCACTCTCTAAGCATCCATCTCAAAATCAATAGGTCCCAAATTAAGAACATGGACCCATTCCAATGCCGATAAGAGTCCAAGGGCTTCTCCAACATGATGCTCAAAGATAGGACTAAACCATTCTGTTTTAGTTAGGACAAAAGTGCCATTTTCGTCTCTAATGCACACTCATATTCCAACCCTGTTAGAGAGCTTACAGAAAGAGGCGTCAATGTTACATTTGACTCTACCTGCATTTGGCTTCATCCACTTTACATTTCGCTTCGATTGCTGACGGTTAGATGAAGTATCCTGAATAGATCTTGTTGTCTTCCAATCTTTCAGCATAGTCTTTGCTCGGTCAAAAACATAGGATTGAGCATCGGTTATGTCATTCCAAATTTTGTTATTCCGTTGTTTCCATATTCTCCACAAAACACAACCAAACAGAGTTGCATCATCAGCAGTTATAACCTGTAAAACATTGAATATAACAACATTAATATCATGATTCTGAGTAAGTATGCCACTGATAATGGAAAAAGCATTCCACATGCTCCAAATATTGCTGCTGCCTGGACATCTAAAGAAGAGATGAAACCTATCCTCCTCCTCTTCAGTATTACATAAAGTGCAGATAGGAGAACAATTAACCCCCTTGTCTCGGATTCTCACTCGCATTGGTAAGTATCCATGACCATTTCTTTTTGAAGTGGGAAGTATCAAGGAGCTCATTCATACACAAATGACATGCACTACGAACAGAGTACTCACCATTTTTTTCATTTATCCAAATAAGTCGGTCTTCATTCACAGAGGGATGTAAAGGCGTATTAATGATATATTCCACAATTTGTTGATAAAATATAGTGTGCAAAAAAGGAACATTCCAAGCCTTATGATCCGGTTATATACAATCTGATACACGCATACTTTCCAATGTGTAAGCAACATTCTGAAGAGGGAAAATAGTAACATTTTCTTTCGACAATTATTCCAAATTGGTATAGAAGTATCATCACAAATTTTCCATCTACTACCTGCCTTTAAAATAAACTTGGAATTGCATATGCTTCTCCAAACAAAACTAGGCTTATGACCTATAGTTGACTCAAAAAAATTGCAGTGTGGGAAATACCGTGCTTTATATATCCGTGCAATGAGAGTGTCTGGATTTGTCATAATCCTCCATCCTTGTTTTTCAAGCATTGCCAAATTGAAGGTACCTAGACTTTTGAAGCTCATTCAACCATCTTTCTTGTGCATAGATAATTTATCCCAAGACATCCAGTGTATACCTCTATTTTTATGCCTTAGTGTATACCTCTATAATTAAAATTCATGTGTAGCTATAGCCACACACATGGACATGATGTAGATCCACCCCTATACACACTTATGTGGAATAAATCAGTTGTATTTTAAGAATCGAAATCAACCTCTTCATCTTGATTTGAATGCTCCTCTACAACTTAAAACTCTATCTTGTAGACCACTCAAACCTTGACTACTAGAGAAGGAATTTTCAGTGCTATTGTTGTCCATGTTGAACCAAGCTTCTACCGTGGTAGGCCAGCTTTTACCATCATTGACAAGTCATTTTTCGGCTGTCTCCCCAAAATTGGACAAAGATTTGGGGTAATAGTTTCCTATAAGACGTGGACCAATGATAAGTTATATCATTGATAAGATATTTTATGTTTAGATAACTTCACACTATAGGTGATTTGTACAAAAAATGTTGTTTGGATATTTTAAGTCAAAATTGTTTTTGGGTGTATAAATGACAAGAATTGCTTTCCCCACTCTTTTCATGTCTAATTGATAACCTTTTAATTTAATTTTTTTGTTAAAGTTAATGGTAAATTCTAGTTTTTGGTAAACGGAGAACTGCAATAGATAGTAAATTTCATATGATAAAGTGAATAACTAACACATGCACAATCTAGTAAATACATAATTCTCTTTTTGATTAAAGTACACACATATTCAAGATTCATGACACAATACACATACATATATACAATGCAAGCTACACTGCAGTTATTTATTTATTATATTATAGTCTTTATTCATAGATTTCGACCATGCATGCGTCTTTAGATCCATTTAACATTCTCCATAACACCAACAACGTAAATCTTGCCAGCACCTGCCACTATATTTGTGCTCTTTGTCCTTGCAGGACTTGTCACAACGATTATTCATAAAGGGAGGGATGCATAGTCCCTTGAATGTACCAGACAAAGACATACATACTCCATCAGACAAAACCTCAGAAGCCCTTGTTTCAATCACCACTTTTTTCTCTGCATACAAGTATCAAATAGAATATTAATTGGATTGCATATTTAACTTTTCGATAAATATACGAGAATGACTAGATTTTATTTTAAGTCAAATAAAATGTGTATATCTCAAAGTATGGCCACCATCCGTTGTGGGATCGCCGAAGTTCAGCCACCTCCCTTTGTGCGGTGAAGGACTCCACCGCCGACCGAGCACTACCAACCACCATATAGAATGGGGGGTGTAAAATAGGTGAATGACAAATAGAGGGATTCATTTACAAGAACTCTATCTTAAAGTTGGTGAATTTACATAACATTATGCATCCAATTTTTTTCAAACATAACCATTAATAAAAAGTGTCTAAAGAATGATGCCTTATACGTGCAACAAAGAAAACGAGGAAGAGGAAACACAAGTCTGCTAGTGATTTCTTCTCCATGGTTTAGTGATGAATTATAAATTTATATGACTCCCTTCACTTGGTTAAATGTGTGTGTGATGACCTTAAGACACATATATATATATAGCCCAAGGGGATGGGCTAGTAAGAGCTATGACAATACTTTCAATGCTGGTCAAAAAAAAATTAAATATTTTAATGTTGGTCAAAATTGTTTATGATGTGTGGCAAACTGGTCAAGTAGAAAACTATATATTTTAATGCTAGTCAAAATTGGTTATGATGCGTGGCAAAGTAGTCAAGTAGAAAATTAAATATTTTAATGCTGGTCAAAATTGGTTATGACCTCTGGCAAAACTTATAAGTAATATTGTGTATTTTTTGTTAAATGTATGTCTATATATATATATATATATATATTATGGTTGTATTAATTTGTTTGCTTTTACAAATAATATAAAATATATATGTAGTGTGTATGTGTGGTGTCTTAAACCAGTGATACGTTCCCAAAAGGCAGCGGGTTGATAGTCAACCGGCCTTAGATCATGATTCCAAGAGTCATGGATGAACCCCACATTTGTGAAGTCCATCTCATCACAAAAGTGTTGAAGAGACATCTCATAATCAATGTTTATAAGCCAGAAAGAGACTCTATGATTAGGGTTATCCAAATCCAACCTATCCTTTTTAAAAATAATAGAGCTTAAGAATTCATAGGTGAAGTTTTCAAACTCCCTCATAGGTCTCAACATATCAACCCATCCTAAGTTTCCCAGCAAATTAAACACATTGTCTCTAATGCCTAGTACATCCAAACTATAAGAATCAGGGTATCTACAAGCATGTAAAGGTTTAGAGATGAGAACTTTATACCTATCCCTTTGCTTGTTATCCTTGAATTGTATTCTATGATTCTTTGCCGGTGCTTGTCTTTTTGGAGGAGGTCCCCCGGAAGAGCTTGCTCCTTCTTTTCCACCTCTATTGGAAGCCATTGCCTTGACCTAATTTTGACTTGGTGTGGTTTTGGTGAAGGTTGGGTTTTGGGAATGTTTTTGGTGGAAAAGGTTGGTTTAGTTATGGGGTTAAGGTTTAAGTAAGGTTTATGAGTTTAGTTGAGGAAATTGGTGATGAATTTGTGGTTTTTGGGTTAGGTTAATGAGGGTTACCAATTTGGGTGATTTTTGGTTTGGGTGGATGAAAGTTGTTTTTGATTGGTGGATTATGTTTGGAATGATGTTTGAGATTGATTGGGTGAAGGAATTTTGTGATTTGGTGAAGATTTGAGGGAGATATGAAGGTTTGAAGGTTTTTGGTTATGGGGGTTTTAGGGAGAAGTTTGAATGAGGAGAGATGTTTGTGTTGGAGAATGAACGAAGAAGAAGAAAAAATTTGTGTGTATTCTTACCTGGGATTCGTGCACGGCCGTGCCTGTGGGGGCACAGGCCATGCCAACTCTCTGTGAGTTGGTGGGTTTTGGTCTTGGCAAGTCAGGCACGGCTGTGCCAGTGGGAGCACGGGTCGTGCCAAGGTTCTGGCAACTTTAGGCTCAATTTTTTTTCGTTTTCTTGAATCATGCTTGGACAATTACCTACAAAACAACTTAAAACAACGAAAAACAACCAAAATAAAAGCAATTAAATGTGTGGGTTGCCTCCCACGAAGCGCTCGTTTAGAGTCATTAGCTTGACAATCAAGAGGTTTCTCTACCCTATACCCAATCTTTCACTAAGGGACAAAGGAATCAAACTGACACTCTCTCCCAAATCACACATGACTTTCTCAATGGTTTCAGATCCTATGACACAAGGTATGGAAAAGCTCTCTGGATCGTTAAGTTTAGGTGGCAATTTGTTTGGAAGTATTTCAATAAAATTTCTAAACCGCTCATCTAACTTGGATTTAGCAAACTCTTGTGTTAATAGAATTTTAGGCTCATGAGGTGGTGAAACAATTGGCTCATCATTCTCTCCTTTGGCTTTCTCACCTTGAGGCTCATCACTCTCTATCTCTCCCACATTGTTTTTAACTTTGACAACAGAGTCCTTTAATTGTTTACCATCCCTAAGAGTAATAGCACTTATATGGCCTTTGGGGTTGGTTTTATTTTGACTTGGAAAGGTTCCGGGGGTTTGAGAGGAAGTAGCTACTTGTTGGGCTACTTGAGAGATTTGAGTCTCTAGCGTTTTTTGGTGAGTAGAAATGGAGTCCACTTTAGATGTAAGCTTGACAATAGAGTCATTTAAAAATCCAGTTTGATTTTTAAGTTCTTGAAAGTGCTTGGATTGATCTATAACATATTTTTCTAGTAAAATTTCCAAGTTGGATTTTTGAGGGACTCCTTGGTTGTTTGCATAACCGGGTGGTGTTGTTTGTTGTCCAAAGGGATTTTGAGGAGTTTTGTTATAAAAATTTTGGTTTGACCTCATCCCTTGATTATATTTATCATAGTTCAATTGCTTGGGACTTTCAATAGCACTACCTAGTTGGCATTCAACGCCACTATGGCCAAGTATTCCACAAAATTCACATGGTGGTGAAACAAGAGTAGGTGTCACAACACTTACACTTAATTTATCAAATTTTTGAAAAAGTGTGTCCACCTTAGCAGATAGATGATCAAGGGTAGAGACTTCATACATACTTGCCTCTTTTTTAGAGGGTGAAGAAGCAATGATGGCTCTCTCATTTGTCCATTGATGGTGGTTTTGGGCCATGTCCTCGATCAAAGCATATGCTCTTGTGTATGTTTTATTCATCAAAGCACCACCTGCAGCTGCATCAACATAAATTTTTGTGGTAAACAAAAGACCATTATAAAAAGTGTGGATAATAAGCCACTTCTCTAAACCATGATGGGGGCAAAGCCTAAGCATTTCTTTGAAACGCTCTCACGCATCGTAAAAAGATTCTTCATCTCTTTGAATGAATTGTGTGATTTGATTCCTCAATTGAGCAGTTTTACTATGGGGAAAGAATCGGGAAAGGAATGCCTTCCTCATTTGGTCCCAAGAAGTGATAGAACCAATTTGCAATGAATGAAACCAAGCACTAGCTCTATCCCTCAAAGAGAAAGGAAAGAAGTTCAGCCTTACGGCCTCTTGGTTTGCCTTCAAAGTTCCACTGAGTCTTAAAGATTTTGAAACATGAAGTTTCGGATCCTCAGTGGGTGATCCGAAAAATTGATTTTGTTGCACTAAGTAAGTAAGTGCAAGTTTTATTTCAAAATTATTACCCTCAACCATTGGGTACACAATAATAGCATGTGGTTCTTCCGTAGAAGGGGTTGCATACTCTTTAAGAGTGCGTTCCTCAACCATATCGTTATTATTTCATGCTTCCCAAGAAGTTAAAGGTAAAAGAAATAAATACAAAAAGAAAGAAAGAAAAAATAAAAATAAAAATAAAGAAAAAGAAAAAGTTTTTTTTTTCTTTTCAGTCTAATCGTAAAAAAAAATTAATCAAATTACAATAACTCCCCAGCAGCGGCGCCAAAAACTTGATGAGTAAAACCGCAAGTGCACGGTTTACCGATGTAGTAATAAAAGATATCGTTCAGACATGGAGTTATGAATTCAATTAACTTTTAATAAGGATTAGAAGAAGAGTTTTGAGTTATAAAGTTTGGATTTTTAATTAAATGAAAATAATAAAAATAAAAGCGCCTTGAGATTATTGGTTCATCATAATGACAAACCCTTCAAAAACAAACCATAAAACTAAACTTTATATTTGACATACTTTCTAAAGACAAGTTTCTCTTAAGCGTATCAAAGCTTCTCTCAAAATCATTGAGTGTGTTCCTCTAGCAACCACGCCTATTCTCATGGTTGATTACTATTAGAATCCTTGAAGAACGAAATTTTATATGTCTCAAGGTTTGCTAGACTATTCTCATGTTTCGCAACCCTTGTCTAATTTCGCTTGTTCCAATATCAAAGCTCCGCGTTCGCTTTATGAATTGATATTTGTGATGATGAATTAACAATTACTAAACCCTCCGCGTTCGCTTCTTAGTTTGGTAATTGTTAATTCATTATAAAAACAGTGAAATTAGATTAGAAAGTAGATTTACATAAAATTAGGGTTTATAGTTTGGTTTGATTAGGATTATGTCATTAGACTTATCCAACAATCCCAAGATAAAAAGAGTCTACTCACTAACGTTCATTGTAGACATAGAGAAGAAGAAAAAAAACATAAAGTTAATAACAAAGAAATAAAGGTGAACTTTTATTCCAAGAACAAAAGATGAATTGTTGTGATAGCTAGCTACGTACTCTATTTATAGTCTTATGACGACTTAAAACCTAAGCAATACATCACTAGAATGTTCCACAAGAAACCACAGGCTTTTAGGTCAAAATAGGTAGCTTGTTTCTGAAGCAAAAGCAGCAAAAGAGCATCCTGAAGCTTGGCACGGCCGTGCTGATGGTGGCACGGGCCGTGCCTCCTCTCTGACTTGGGGAGTGACATATTTTTGTCCCATATTTTCGTATTTTCATCCCGAATCAGCTTCTAATCCTCTTTATTTTGCTCCACAACTCAATCTATCAAATATTCGTTCTTGAAATATAATAACTTGCAATTGAAGTAAAATAATTCTAAAAGAAAATAATATTTAAATAAAACTAAATCAAATCTAAATAAAACGGACTCAAATATTATATTAAAACTAATAATTATTGACTTATCAAGGACAACCGATTGCACATGTTAGAAAAATAAATCCCAGCAACCGAACATTGTGTAATTCATCACCAGGCATTTCAAAATAGTTATAAGTTCAATCACAATCACAGTCGCAATAGCAACACATCACGGGGGAATTAAACATACACTAGATAAACGTACTAGTTTTCTCACACAATCATAGCATAAAATCTACCCAAGGAGGGTTCTAAGCTAATAGGAACTAACATAATCACTTTCTGGCAACTGTGAACACAACTTAAGCTTGAGTTCTCAGCCACACCTCAGTTTCCTGCCTTAATCTTTGATCTTGCTCCTCCAACATGCATACCTAACACTTCTATCATATAAGACGCAACCCTAACACATCCCTTTTAATCATTTTATAACCGGCAACCCCAACACATCCCTTTTTATCCTTTTGCTATTTAATCCCCTGGATTTTAGCTTAAGCTGTCACCCACTTGCACCCAAGGTTTATCTTCAGCTTATTCCCCCACTTATGGCTTCTACGTACCAATCCAAAACTTTAGGTTCAACTTATTTAAGTGTTCTAAGTCTTCATGAAACTAGAGCAGCATGGATGGATGATCCTCTTATCCAAAACATCCCATTTTCCGATTCATACGACTCACATATGCCAAACCCGTACGGTTAAACCTACAGTTTTTCCAGCATCAGTAACTGAACTTCAAATGCGTTTTCAGAACTCATTACTAATCAAAACCATATTGAATTGAATCAAGATTCCGATAATATAACAACCATGCATGCATGCAATTGTTTATGAGCTAAGAAGGTAGATGAAATTGAGTTTGGCAATGAAGGGTGTGGCTCAGCGAGAGAGTAAGAGAGAATGGGACTGGTTTCTTTCCTTCATTCTTTCTTTTTAGGGTTAAATAAGCAGACAGTCCCTCTAAATATACCAACATTTGATTTTAGTCCCTCTAAAATATTTCATAGAAATTAGTCCATGATCTCAATGTAAAGTAGAGACTAATTTGATGGATGAAAATTTTTACGGGGACCAAAATCCTAAGGAATATTTTAGGAGGACTAAAATAAAATGTTAGTGTATTTATGAACTATTTACTTATTTAACCCTTCTTTTTATTTATTCCTCAATTGACTACATATGTCCCTTTGTCCAATTTACTTGTTTATCCTACACACATCTGGAAAACTACTAATTTGCCCTTTTCTTCAATAATTCTCAATTATTAACTAATCCTCTTAGTCACCATAATTTCTATTTAACCTCTAATACTAAAAAACTTAAAGAATACTAATCATACTTAATGCACTTAAGCTTTTACCATTGGACACTAATGGTTATTATAGTTGTGTGGGATGTTACACTTGCTCCTCATTAACACACACCCTTATATATAATATTTTATATTGTAGGTCTCTACACTATTAGAGTTTTTAAACAGGTTCCTAAACTAAAAAAATAAAAAATATATGATTAGGTCTTTTCATTACATGTTGGCTAACGGGTAACTAGCAAAATTGTAAGGAAATGACCTCATTACATAAAATATATTATTTCAATGATTTGATTACAATATTTTTTAGTCTATGACCTATTTAAAAATTTAAATAATTTAGGGACCTATAAAATAATTAAACCTATATATACACTACTTAATATCTGGTATAAATGACTTAATATAATATATTTATTTTTATTAATTAAATAATTATAATACTAATAACACAGGCATAGACAAATATATAACATGTGAAACTAATTAAGTGTTATGAATATTACAAGTTGATGTTCAAATAACAATTGGGTTATTGAGTCATACTATTAGTCCATTCATGCATACTATTGTGCTTATTCCCCAAATCATTATAAATATTTATAAATAAAATTTATATGTAACCTAATTATAATCACAAAAGAATAATAAAATCATCTATCTTTTCTTTCTTTCTATCTATTTTTTTTCATATTTCTTTAGTTTCATAACATAAAGAATAAAAATTAATTATTTATAAGCATCATTACAAACTCTAGTCAAAAAGAAAAAGTATCATTAAAATTAGAGGCTAATAAATAAATAAAATATTAGTAGTCAGTCAACATATAATTTTTTTTGACTGGAAAGTAATTATATGCTATAAAAGATTAAAGTTTTCACTTTATTGATATCAAAATATTTTCAATTGTGATGCTTTAGAGGTTCTCATTTGATCTATAAATAAGCACGTCTTGCTCTAACATTCAACTGGCTATAACATATCCAATTTATCTTGGTTATAATGGAAACTTCATTGAAGATGTATTTGAAATTTGTGGTGTTTCTGGTTTCAATTATAGGTGCTCTGGTCGGCAATGTGTGGGGTTTGGAAAAATGCTGTGAAGTTTTTAAACCATGTGACCCAGTGGTCTGTCATAAGCCTCCATGTTGCATACCTTCATCCCGTGATAAGCAACCCTAATTAGAAGAGTGTTATCTTGTATTATTTTTAAACCACCAATCATTATGTATTTCATAAAAGTCTATCTCGCATGTAATAAGATTGGTTAATAAACTATATTTTTATAATCACACATGTGCATATTTACTTTTGGTATATGATAAATTATAAAGTATATCATGAACTAATTTTTTGGGATGATCTTTCCACTTCATGTCTGTTTGGTAAAATTAAACTATAAGCTTATTGTAACAGATAAGTTAATTGGTAGTTGAAAAACTGGTTTATAGTTGATGTTTGATAGATGATAAATTTGTTGATTGAAATTAAACTGGTTTAAAGTGACTGGTAATATAAAATAACATAAAAGTACACATATGTTTAGTTTTTTTATAAATTATATTTATGAACTTTTTATTACTTAATACGTTTTTATTTAAATATGTTAATTTACTTCAGAGTAATTTTCATTTTAAAAATGTGATATATGGTTTTAATTGATATTTTGTGTTTAACTTAATTTGTTTAATTGATATTTTGCGTTTAACTTAACTTCATATAAATTTTCATCTTTAAAATGTAAGACATGTTATTTTATATTTGATATATCTATGGTAATACAAAAGATAAATCAAAGCTTTAGAATATTTATTATATATTTTCATTTGGATATATTTTTTTTTTATTATTGTACCAATTTGATTAGAACAAACGAAACATATATTATTGTAAACACGAAATTTACAAATCATGTTTCAAATGTTCATTCTTAAGTGTATCAAACAATCCTTGAATGATTGCTCAAATAATTATTTTTCTTGATCATCGATGATATGATTTCCTAATAACTACAAGATTATTGAAGGTTACCGAAGAGCTAATGTATTATTACATGGTGGAACAAAGTTTAACACATTGAGATTGAGTTATGTTCCTCTATGTCTCCTAAAAATTTATTGAATGTTAAGATATCTGATGACAAGTCATTTTACGTTATTCTTAACATGTTTTTGAGTCATTTTCAGTAGGTTTTTCATCCAGAACAGATGAGTATTAGAACAATTGTTTATGATTTTGGGACATTTGTAATGTTTTCTATATTTAAGTCATGTATTTTTATTCTTCACGAAATATAGCAATTCTAGATTGTTTTGATGTAATTCACGAAGAAATTCCCTTAGGAATCCAATTATTTTTTAAATTTGAATCTAAATTCATGACTAAACCAATGATCTTCTTTCTTTAGACAAGACTAGACCAAGAGAACTTGACAGTCTTAACATGTTTTTATGGATCAGAATGTGCATCTTTATCTTTTTACATGTTCTCATAAAATCTAACTTTTTAGAGAGCCGATTCATAACTTTTACATACAAAATATTTTGTTTTAGTGGTTCCATGTTTTTCCTTGTTTCACATGCAGGCCGAAAGGACTAATGCAACCACTGGAAGGAATTAAACTTACAAAAGAAAAAGAAAGAAGATCAATTTTCTAAGGGAAAAACATTTTTTTTTTTTAATTGATCTTCTTTCTTTTATTTTTCTCATTCACGTGTTTAGTTGAAGTAACTCATGCTGAAAAATGTCCAACGTGAATTAACTCACGTTGAAAAAGCCAAATATGAGTTAACTCGAGTAAGACATAATTAAAAAAAAAGCAATTTTGAAAGAGAGAAGAACAATTTTTCCACTAAAAATTAAGGCTTTAATACCAAGAATCCAGAAGATCTTGGAGCAAGGATCTAAGTATACTTTAGATCAAACGTGGTTTACATGGAAATTTTTAGAAATATGTAGTCAATTATATTAATAGATTTTGATAATTAATGTAAGTTCAATATAAACAATATTAGTATTTTCATAAATAGTCAATCACAACATAATACTTTTAAATATTAGATCAAACCCAAACGTCCCTGGGGTCAAAGTTCTAGTATAACAACAAAACCAAACAAAGAAAACAATCGATAAACAAAGTCTTATAAAATCTTTTAGTTGTTTAAAATAGTCTTTTGAAATCACAATTTAATACACTCCCTAGATTATCTTGCCATTTGTGCTGACACGTTCGTTTTGTCCATTCCTCTTAGTTCACACTTGACTTAACATCTACACATTATTAAAAAATAAACTCTCATTACTGTTCCTCTTAGTTGCACAACAACTACAAGGAGTAAAACAAAAATAAATAAATGATCAATCAAGTTTGTTTTTTACAGGAAATGATCAAGTTACTTCTCCAACCATTTTCTGGTCATTTAGCCCGCTAGTTGGTGGCTATAACATATTTTTCGTTATTTGTGAATAAAATAAAATACAAATCATTAAACACTATTTCTTTCATTTTACACTAATAAAATTTAATTTAAAGAAATAAATTAGTGAAAAATGAAATAAAATCACTATGTAATTCTCTTGTCATGTTGAAAGTTTTCACTGGAATTTGTCGATGAACAATCCCCATAGACACTGTTCCTAAACCTAAACAATATGTTTTTCCGTAGAATCTCTCCTTTCAACTAGGAGGTTTAGGTTACTGGAAGGAATTAAACTCTACAATATGGTGAAACCAATGTTTAAAAAAAGGGAAATGCTAACAAGTGTTCTTAGAGCATTGTTTAAGGAACTTATAAAAAGAAACTTTGTCTTACAAATACAATTCAAACACATGTAAAAGTCATGACTACGCAATTTTTAATGTAAAAATTACTATTCTTAAATGCTTAAAAATTTGTAAGACAAAGTTTCTTTTTATAAAAATCCAAACATTTTTTTAAGGGTATTGCTATATAGAAAGATGTTCACAATTAATGTCGGACTATGTCTCAAATATAATTAATATGTCAAGTGAAATGAAAGAGAATATGGAAATGTTAACTTGTGTTTTTTAACATAAGTTAATAAATCAAAAGTATTAATAACATCTTAAAAATTATCTATTAATTAATTCATTCCTTTTATAACTTGTGTCTTAAAGGACAAGTTAGTATGATAGGAGAAAAATATGGAATAAGCATAATGAATATCTCCGGTCAACTACGAAGTTTTTCTCCTCAAAGAAGTTTTTTTAATCCCGAAGACTCAAATATAAAATTTAGTTAAAGGATATAATCCAAAAAGATTCCAACCTAATCATCTTGTTTAATTTACTATACTAAGTTACGAATTTCGATGACACTTTCTAATACGTTCAATCATCCTCATTTAATTATCACAGTATTTTTTTTAAGGTATTTAATTATCATTTTGTTGACTACTTTGCAGGCCTACCATTGACCCGGCCAATATATTATTCTTTTTGTTAGTTCTCTATTACTAATATTTTGACTGAAAAACGGTGAGTTCTTTGAAAGGTAAGTTCTTCTCAAAAAAGATAAAATTTAAGATGTTTTTTATTTAAGAATAAACAACAGTTTAAATTTAGAATTGTGATGACAGATAACTTTACATTATTTTCAATATATCTTTAGTTCGGGATTGTGATGACATATGATTTTACATTATTTTCAGCATATTTTTTTTAAAATTATTTTAGTTACGATTTGATCTAAATAAGATGAGTTCTAGAACAATTGCATATGGTTTATTGGACATTTTGCTGTGATGTGGCTATACAGAGGAATGTGTGAAGGTGCACCTAAGCAGGTGCATGATGTAGTCGATTGCACGTTATTAATACAAGCATATGGACTTACTCGAGAATAATGTGCATCACACCTAAGCCAAGGAATGATATACCGGATATGCTCCCGCTTAGGTATGTAAAATTTTTATTTTTTTTAAAAACAATTGTATGTTCACAATAATGTCTCTGATGCTGAAAAGTATTTACAATCCATTCAAGACCAAATTCAGGCAAATGGTCACTCTGATCAACTGATGAATGAAGAAAAGAAAGTTCAACATCTTCAAAATGAAGCCCATCTCAAACAAGAAACCTTCAGGCAAGAAAAAGCTAAGATTAGGTGGCATGTGAATGGTGACAGAAACCAAATTTACTTATTGGGGTTTGTTGTGAATTTGTTTAAAAATCACACCAATAAAATACTTGATGTGTGAAGCAAAAATAATCAAGCAACCAATATCAAAGTGGGAACAATTATAAACACAAGTAAAAGTAGAAACAACGAGAGAAAGAAAAAGAGAATACACGAAATTTGTTTACCCAGTTCGGTCCAAAACTGACCTAGTCTGGGGGAGAGAGCAGTCTTCTGTTCCACTATAATGATGAGTAACTTTACAAAAGAAGGGTTACAAGTATAAGTCTTCAAACCTAATTCTACCCAAAGTCTCAATCTCTTCCCGTGACCAAGAGACTCAATCCTAACAGTGTTTCCCAAGGTGAATCACTCACAACCCTAGTGTCTCCCGCTTAGAGAAATCTCTCTAAAACCCTAGTTTGTTGTTTGTTTCTAAACTACTCTTGTTTTCACACCCACCCCCCCTTCATCCAGGTTTACTCTGATACAAGGTCAATATTTATAATAAAAAGTATCCCTCATATAATTGGAACAAATATGAGCCCATAAATACGATTTTGTTATATTTTATGCAGGCAAATTCGGGCCCTGAATTCCTCCATTCGCCCACCGATTTTAACAGATTCAAAACTCCAATTTTGAGTCACTTTCACAACAATCTCCACCTTGACTCTAAATTAATGATGATATTAATTTAACCATCAACCACCATGCTGCTCTTACCCTTGCTTTCCACTACACCATGTAGCTCCACAAGTTTCTACCCAACCTTTTCAACCATAGGAATATCTTCCGCCTTCTTGGAAATTTTGCATCCAACTACAGTAGAAATTTTAGGTAGTTCCAGAAGTCTACACCTTAACCTCTTCGACCATCGGAATGCCATCCGCCTTCTCAAAGATCCTTGCATCCAACTACAAGAATTTTAGGTAGTTCCACAAGTCTACACCATACCTTTTCAGCCTCGGAGTGATCAAATACGCCCCCGTGAAGATTCACTTGCATTCAATCACCCTTGGTCTTTTAGGGTAATCCCACAAGCCATGTTATACATTCTTTAACCTCCGGAATGTCTTCCGTCTTCATGAAGAATTCTCTTACTCACCACTAGAGCATAGTACCCAAAAGTAATTGATAGTTGAAAAATTAGTTTATCGTTGATGTTTGATAGCTGAAAAATTCATTAATTGAAATTAAAATGTTTGATAAAATAAACTTTTAAAGTGACTAATAAATATAAAATGACATATGTTTACTTTTTTAAAGTGACTAATAATTGTAAAGTACATGTATGTTTTAATTCTTTTATAAATTGTTGTTAGGTTTTTAAACATGTATTGCCTGCATTGTTCTTAACAACTGAGTTAAACTCACTGGAACACGTTGCTTTAAACATCTAATCATACACACATGACACATCTCTTAATATATTTTGCGCAAATTAAAATAATAGTTCGATGAATAAGCAAACTTCAAGTATATAATTAGTTTTCATAAGTATTAATTAGTTTTCATACGTATATATATATTTTTTTTCTTCTTCATAGATTCCCTTCAATGGAATCAATGTTTTTAAAAGGTTTGTCTATCCTATGCAAAATTTCATAGGTTAAGACAACTAAAAATGATAAATTTTTTAATTTTTAATAACAACCATTATTTATTAGAAAATTATGTATTTAATATAAAGTGCACAAATTTTAAGATAAATTTACTATTTTTGACTTCTTATACTACGCAAGTTTACATATGATATAATTAGGCCGAAGATCAAACCAACAATTATATAATGACTTCTAACCAAATTTCTAAATGACCTCTAACCTAAGTAGTTAGCTTAGCAAGCTCATACTATAATAACCTCGTGAGAGTATGTTACTATCCATTCCCTTTCCTATTTGTCATTTACATTTCAAACAAAATGACTATAACCTCGTGAGAGTAATTCATCCTATTCTTCTTCTTTTGTTCTCTTCTTGCTACCCTTGCACGCATTCTTTCTTTCATGAACAATAATGGCCCTCAGATTTATACAATTTTCTCTAAAGTGGGAAGAAGAGATTCAATGGGATATAGGTATAAATTATGACTTCTTAATCCATATCTTATTGTTAACGATCATAGTACGGCAAAGAAACGCAGTTTCAAAATCCTAACATTATTTATAATACAAAAATATTACTCATTAGTGGCAAACCTTCTTCAGTCAAAAACAAGTTTGAAATTAGTTCTATTTTTATATTAACAGAAAGTTAAAGAAACAATCATTTTATTTTTATTTGATAATTTGTTTTTACAGAATTATTTTTATTTGATATACTAATTATGTATACACACACATTTGAAATTATATAGTATCGTCTACATAATTCACAGGATGACAAAGATGATGATGTATCTCATAATTTAGTTAAGCCCTGTCCGTGAATCATCATCCTGTGATTTGATATACTAATTATGTATACACTCACATTTGATATACTAATTTTTTTTTGACAAACATTTGATATACTAATTATTTCTCTTCTTGTAATCATTATACTAATTTGAAGATAATTATGTATGCACGGACAGGGCTTAACTAGGGACAGAACAGTAATATGCTTAACCAATGTGGAGGCATTTTCACTCAACGCTAAAGACATTGAAGAAGTCACAACTCGTTTTTCAAGACTCTTGCGGAACCCTTGCGTTCAACATGTCATAAGGTCATTCCTTCCTTCCATTACCTTGTTGTGTTTCTCTCGATAGAAAAAATGTTGTTTCATTTTTACTATAACTTCTCTATATTGCATATATATCTCCATGCTTCATTTCCAATAAAGTCCATTCATAGTTATCTGCCTTATAATTTGTACTAAGTCTAACGAAACCCTTACAAAACTTGTTTGTTAGGTTAGGAAACACATTACAAGTGTGTTATTTACATGCCTAATATCTATTATCAATACCATGTCTCTGACATCATGTTTGGTTGTTGTGTTATGTCAGGTATCAATCACCTTATTGGAGATCACTTGCAGCAAACAGAATTCAGATTGCATTGAAAAACAGGAAGAAGCGTCTAAGTCAAGCTAATACCACACAAAATGATTATCAAACATTGAGGTCATTCATTTCTGTCGATATTCAGCATGTCTTCACCCTTTTATGATTAACTGCATTTTATTTCAAGAAGAATGTTGTTTATTTTTTTTATATAAATATTCTACATTGCATTCCATGCGTTATGTCAAATAAAAATCATTCATAATTATTTTTCTTAAAATTTGGGTTAGGTTTAACTCAACCCTTGCAAAACTGTCTTGTAAGGTTAGGACCACTCATCACTGATAAACACTTTTTTCACAAATTATCTATTTTCTATGTGGGACTTTGGCTTTTCTCAATACATGCAACACTATTGTGCTTAGTGCACAAATATAAATGATAGGAGGTCCAAATTAGTAGACTTTATACTATTTTGAAATTTGGGTTGAACTTAACTCATTTTTTAAAATACTGGCTTGAGAGGTGAGGACTACCTACCACTTGCATACACGTTATCAAACCTTATCTCATCTAATAAAAGACTCTTAAAATTTGCATGTGTGTTAAAATTGTAGAATTCAATCCCTGTGAATACGATACTCTACTTATCACTTTATTATTTGGTAAACGATTTGGTACACTTGCCTAATCCGCACATCAGAACTGATCCGAGAAAGCAGCGCCTATGTTACATTTAAATCATCTTTGACTTGGTGGTTGTCACTGTCGTACTGCAGGGGCCGAAAGAAGAGGTTGTTTACGCAAAATTTGTTTTTTGGACTAAAGTAGAATGCAGCTGGTCTGTTCCATGCCGCAGCAGCGTTCATGGCTGCGGAACATTAGCTTCCAGCCAATCATCGATAAGAACTTTAGCCTTGTCAACAACTGTAGCACTAATTTCATTTACATCTTCCCGAACTTTAAGGTTTTGGTGTTTCCATAAGCTCCAACACATAGCTACAAACCTTTGTTTAAGATTAAGAGATAGATTTTGGAGAAGATAACAAATAGAATCAATAGTTATACCATTATGTATTGTAGCGTTTTGAACATCATACCAAAGGTCTGCCGAACTCAATGCCTAAATTGCAAATGAGCATTAAAAAAAAAGATGATTCAGATCCTCGTGCTCCGAATTACAACTAATGCGTCGTGTACACGAGACGCTTTTGTCTTGCAAGCGTACCCTAGTTGGTAAACACCCTTTGCACATTCGCCAAATTAGATGCTTAACTTTCGGTGGAACCTTCGAAAGTCAAATATCCTACCAATTACTCATTTGACGCACATGAGAAGCATCAACTAATTCTTCCACTCATACTCTATGTGCGCTACACAATGAGTAATAGCCATTCTTCTCGGCTTTTTAGATCTGCCTATCATTCTCGGCTTTTTAGATCTGCCTATCATTCTCAACTTGATCAATTAATGTCATATTCAAAATGCAAGAAGCAATATCATCATTGAAAATCTTCCGAACCAGAGGCGCATTTCATCCTTTACAGTAGTCATTGTCACTTATTAAAATATACATTTTCGTTCCTTTCACTTTCACTTTTACCGAACAATAAAAAATACATTTCACTTTCTACTCACTTTCTTTCTCTCCTTTTACTTTCTTTTGTGATCCAAACTAAACCTTATTGTATGTTTGATTCCACTTCTAGAGAGATTATAATTGATTATGAAGTTATAAAATTGATTCTAACATGTTTAGTTACTATTGAGTATAATTGATTTTGCCTCTAAAATTGATTTTACTTGAAACTAGAATTTATAGTTATTGATTTTGAAATTGATTTTCACTTACATTTTCATAATTCAACTTAATGTATAAAAAGAAACACCACGTCAAAAAACATACATCTAAAGGAACATTATTAATCAGGGTTGTTCTTATGAAATAGGAGGCTCGGTTCTATTTTTGATATAGGCCCCTGTAAAATCAAAACGCAATTCTTTTTGTGTAGCTAAGCTTCATTAAAAAATCAGAATCAGAAGAACTTTTAAACACGAAACAAAACAAAATAAAATTAACTGAAAGAGAGGTGAAATTTACCTAACGGTGTCGTTTGGAATGTCACTCCTACATCGTAGGAAAGGGGAAAATGAATGGTTCATGCGGAAAAAAAAATTGTTGTGATTCTTTCAATGAAATAGTTTTTCAAATTGATTAAGTGATTATTCAAATTGATGATGATTTAATAGCATCAAATTTATGTCCAGAAGGTGAAACTAGAGTCTAGAAAAAACTCATACGTGCACTGAAGGAAAAAAAGTAACATATAATTTTTTATTTTAAGTGGGGATGGGTATTATAATTTTTTTTGAGGCCCATAGTTTTTAGAGGCTCGGTTCGGTAGCGCTTCTTGCACTCCCCAACGTCCGGCCCTGTTATTAATATTCCCATATAAAAATAAAGAAAACATATAATACACGGTTTTCACACATAAATCATGATGTACTATACAAACACGTCTGTCTATAGTAAGAAGAATCCGTGTAACCATAACAAAGCGAACATGTCCACACTGAAACTCACCGTCAGCTTCGTAGAAATTCTTCATTTTCACACTCTCTCACACACACATAGAAGACTCACAGTTCAATTATTTCTTTACCCATTTTTTCGGTCCACTTTTGTCTACTCCATACTCACTTTAGTCCACTTTTGTCTATTCCATAGTCACTTCAGTCCACTTTTGTCTACTTTATTACTTGGTAAACGATTTGGTACACTTGCCTAATCCGCACATTAGAACTGATCCGAGAAAGCAGCGCCTATATTACATTTAAATCATCTTTGACTTGGTGGTTGTCACTGTCGTACTGCAGGGGCCGAAAGAAGAGGTTGTTGATGCAAAATTTGTTTTTTAGACTAAAGTAGAATGCAGCTGGTCTGTTGCATGCCGCAACAGCGTTCATGGCTGCGGAACATTAGCTTCCAGCCAATCATCGATGAAAACTTTAGCCTTGTCGCCAACTGTAGCACTAATTTCATTTACATCTTCCCGAAGAAGATTAAGAGATAGATTTTGGAGAAGATAACAAATAGAATCAATAGTTGTACCATTATGTATTGTATCGTTTTGAACATCATACCAAAGGCCTGCCGAACTCAATGCCTAAATTGCAAATGGGCATTAAAAAAAAAAGATGATTCAGATCCTCGTGCTCCGAATTACAACTAATGCGTCGTGTACACGAGACGCTTTTGTCTTGCAAGCGTACCCTAGTTGGTAAACACCCTTTGCACATTCGCCAAATTAGATGCTTAACTTTCGGTGGAACCTTCAAAAGTCAAATATCCTACCAATTACTCGTTTGACGCACATGAGAAGCATCAACTAATTCTTCCACACATAATCTATGCGCGCTACGCAATGAGTAATAGCCATTCTTCTCGGCTTTTCAGATCTGCCTATCATTCTTAACTTGATCAATTAATGGCATATTCAAAATGCAAGAAGCAATATCATCATTGAAAATCTGCCGAACCAGAGGCGCATTTCATCCTTTACAGTAGTCATTGCCACTTATTAAAATATACATCTTTCGTTCCTTCCACTTTCACTTTTACCGAACAATAAAAAATACATTTCACTTTCTACTCACTTTCTTTCTTTCCTTGTACTTTCTTTTGTGATCCAAACTAAATCTTATTGTATGTTTAATGCCACTTCTAGAGGGATTATAATTGATTATAAAGTTATAAAATTGATTCTAACATGTTTACTTACTATTGAGTATAATTGATTCTGCCTCTAAAATTGATTTTCACGTGCATTTTCATAATTCAACTTAATGTATCAAAAGAAACACTTAGCTCAGTTGGTAGGGATATTGCATATTATATGCAAGGGCCGGGGTTCGAACCCTGGACACCCCACAATTTAATACACGGTTTACACACATAAATCATGATGTACTATACAAACACGTCTGTCTATAGTAAGAAGAATCCGTGTAACCATAACAAAGCGAACATGTCCACACTGAAACTCACCGTCAGCTTCGTAGAAATTCTTCATATTCACACTCTCTCACACACACACAGAAGACTTACACTTCAATTTTTCCTTTACCCATTTTTTCGGTCCACTTTTGTCTACTCCATACTCACTTTTGTCTATTCCATAGTCACTTCAGTCCACTTTTGTCTATTCCATAGTCACTTCAGTCCACTTTTGTCTACTCCATAATTACCAATCTCCATAAAATGCACTCTTTAACGTAAGTTGCTGCAAATTAGCTTCTGGATTTTCACATTACGCAGGTTTTACTCTTTAATCTTTCTGAGTTTTCTTTCCTTGTGTGTGTGTTTACTTTTCTTCCTATTATTGCTGCTCTTTTTTTGTTTGTTTTTATTGGTGAAATTATTATTATTATTATTGTTAGATTTTTGTGTAATTCTCACTTACAATTTTTTGTCTTTTTGTGTGGTATTGTTGTTAGTAGTTTTTCATTATTGTTATTATTTTTTCTCCATTTTCCTAGTTTGATCCTAGGATCTTCAACTACAAGTTGAGCTACACACCCCCTTAATAAAATTCGAGTTTGAATCCTGACTAGAATAATTATCGACAAAATTATACTTGTCTTCTTATTGAAATCTGGATTATCAGGACAGTTTTTCCAAAAACCAAGGTGTTAATACCATAAAAAATAAAATCTGAATCACTAACATGTGGTTAGTTCTAATGGTAAGGGACTCAAGCATTTACGCAAGTGGTAAGAGGTTTGAATTATGACCCTTGTTTACGGAGAAAAACTTGATTGTTTGGAGATAGTCCTATATCCACCTTGTGTGCGAAACGGATTATCCAACAGTTTTTTTTTTCTTTTTTCTGACAAAGTTACCACAATGATTAGTCACTACTATACTACACTGTTGAAGATATTTCGTACTTATAATATGTTTATAGAAAAACAAAATGCTTTGTAGAGGCAGGTTCAAATTCAATGCCATGAAAATGGACATAGATGTGTATGGTGAAGCTAGTTAATTAGCTAACTAACTTTTCCTTTAAAAACTATAGAGGATGGATACTTGCATTTAAAAAATTGTATGGTTTGTTTAGGTCAATCAAAGTCTAATTGATAAGTTTGGTTTTCTTCCATGCTTCAAAAGGTTTAAGATATGGGTATTCATTACTTCCTTCTTAATAAAAGATCCACTTGTATATCTTTTTATGTCATCAGAAATTTTCTATGTCAAGTCAAATACATCATTCTACATTTGACTGCCGGCTAGATAAGAACAAAGATCTTTCTTGTGATGCATTGAGTTCCATCTGGCTTTTCATAACATTTTTTTTTATTAAACCTATGGTTCCTTGGAAAACTCCGGGGTTCGGTTGGTAGATAAGTAAAGTCTGACCAATGATTGTTCAAGTAACTTGGGTTCTCCTAAGCGATCCATCCTTAATTGAAGCTCATTAACCACTTGAGCAAATCACTTGGTTATGTACTGTTTTATGATTTATATTTCCCCTTTTGAAGTTGAGTTGGATTGGATTCTTTAATTTTAAAATTGCTGAGAGATGGTATCGAGATAAGTGTAGTGATGTTTTTCTGTTTTTCAGAATCTTGAAGGAAAAATGAATCGTTTAGATAAAGATGAAATTCTGATTCTATCAGAAACACGTGGACAACAATCTGATGAACCTCAGTATTCTAGCTTCCGAAGAAACATATTGAGGACACAGAGTGCTTCAATTTCTATTCCTATGGCTTCTCTGGATCCATATGAGACACAACCGAATCTTGTCGGACATACTGGGCCGCTTCGTACCACGAGGAAAACTCCTGTTAGCCAAATGCATGGTCCACTATATGCTACTCCAGCAATTGGAAATCCTTTTCAGAAGATTTCTACATTTGATGGCACGGGTAGAAATGAACACCTGTTAAGGTCTGGACAACTAGGAATGTGTAATGATTTTTATTGTACTATTTGCCCTACGTACTTAAAAAGTTGCTCAGCAAAGAAAACTAAGAGCTTCCATATTTGATCACAAGGTATCTTTATTCCTAAAATAATAGACTTTTATTTCTATATAAATTTAAGAAAACACCGACTTCTGTGTTTTGAAATTGTCTTCACGACGATGATTCTGTCTTCCATATTTGATCACACCGATTTCTATAGATATTTGATGATTTTCATATTTATATATAGCTTTACTTTTGTTTCCAATGGTAATCATTATGATGAATGCGCCTTTCTTGTCATATAGTTGTCCACGTTTTGTTCGTGTTTGCTTTTACTTTCACATAACCAATCATATATTTTTCATGTTTTAAATGTTTACAGTTCCACAATTCTCTTCATGGCGACCCCAAAGGTTTTGGAAGAAATTTTTTTTCTTTCTGCTCTTCATGTATTCCTGGAGTTATGAACCCTCACGCAAAAGTTGTACAACGATGGAACAGGTTTTTGGCCATATTTTGCATGGTCACAATTTTTGTTGATCCGTTATTTTCCTTCTCACTCTATGTCAACAAGGTTTAATTCTTTCATTTTATTTAAGTGTAAAATCTTCCAACATCATTTAATTTAAAAGGGTTAAATATATTTTTGGTCTCTATAAAATTAGAACCTTCTAAGTTTAGTCCTTAATTAATTTTAATAGTTTATTTTTTCCTAAAAAAAATTTCTGCACTGAGTATTAGTCCCTCCTCAATTCAAATTTGTTTAATTTATGTTTAAACTCTCGAGTTTTTGAACAATTTTTTGCAGACGTATTAAGAACATTACTAAAAGTTCCTATACAAAAAATTATCGCAAAATTTGATTTCTACGTCCAGATTTTGTTAATTTTATTTTTAACTTTTGCCGTTTTAAAAAATTCATATTTAATTCGTTTCATGTTAAAAAATTCTAAATGTTAGTAAATAAACCTTTCATAGTGTTCTAAACTTGTCTCAAAAAAATTGTTCAAAAATTTAAGAGTTTAAGAATAATTAAACAAACTTTGTTTTAACAGGGACTGGAATTAAAAGTAATTTTCTTTTGTAAGTACTAAAAAACCTATTAAAATTAAGTAAGGACTAAACTTAAAAGTTCCCAATTTTATAGGGACCAAAAACATATTTAACCCTAATTTAAATATACTTAAAAATAAATAAAATCTTCACTTTTTCTCATTTGTTTTCTGCAGGATAATAAATGTATTCAAATCAACTTGGTAATGGCAAAAACGCTTGTTGTACTTAGAAGCGTAACTGATGTTGTGTTTCTCTTGAACATTCTTCTCCAGGTAATTTCTCCGTACTCGCATTTTCTGATTTAATTTTGCAAATCCGTCTATTGATAGAAAGATAGACCATTTAAATATATTAGAAATGTTAACGAGTATCCCGGATCACTCTTTAAAGATCATGAATGGTAAGCATTTATAAAAATACATGTCATCAATGCATTGAAAATCGAAATATTTAGCTTTTGGCCAAATATCACGTTTGATTCTTTTAGTTTGACAGAATTTCCAAGTTAGTCCTTTAAATTTCAAAAGTTTTAATTAGGTCATTTTAGTTGATAAACTATTTCATCGTTACCCCTGCTGTCAGTTAATAATTAATTGATGTTGATGTAGCCGTTAAGTTGTTGATTTGAATCAAAACGTTACGTTTAATGATCACAAATATCAGTTTAGCACGATAAATGTCGTTTAATAGTGCTAGAAAGATATTTGTTGTTGTAAATAGTTGCCTTTCTAGAACTATAAATGATCATTTGTGACCACAAAACGTAGCATTTTGACACCCTAGAGCTTTAAAAAGCCATCATTTTCACTACTAGAAAAAGCAAAATTAGCGAGGGAAATTAGTGACGGAAAAAATGAAATTCCTCACAAATTCCTTGGTCGCAAAATTTAGTGACGGAATTAGAGAGGGATTTCACGTTTTCCCTCACTAAATATCCCTCACTAATTTTTGTTTTTTTAGTAGTGTTTGATCCAAGTCAACAACTTAATGGCTACATGAGCATCAGTTAAACGGATACTGACAGCAGGGGTAACGGTCAAATACTTTATCAACTAAAAGGACTTTTTTCAAACTTTTGAAACTTAAAGGACTAACTTGAGAATTCTGTCAAACTAAAAGGACTTAATTGAAACTTTCGAAACTTAAAGGACTAATTTGGAAATTATGTCAAACTAAAAGGACCAAAAGTAGTATTTGACCTTGGCTTTTTTAAGGAATAATTGCTTATGTTGGAATGTTTAAAGAGTGCCCCGTGGGCACTCGTTAACAAGACCCTTTAAATATAAATGTTTCTAATGATTGGTCTTATAATTTTCCTTAGTACCTCTTTGCTTATGGGAACAAAAAAGTGCATGTGTCCAGAATCTTAAACATGGATGTCGAGTTTTATGTTTAGTTTATTATGTTTCCATGGTTTAAAGATTAAATAACTCTACCAAGATGCTTTTTTGCAGTTTAGGTTGGCCTATGTTTCTTTTGAGTCAAGGGATGTTTGTGATGGGGATTTAGTTGACCATCCAAGGAAAATAGCTGTTAGATACCTTCAGAGTTACTTTTGCCACGACGTATTTGTTGTATTACCTCTTCCTCAGGTATATTTTTTCTTATCTCTCCATATTGTTGGTCGACACCGATACATGTTATTCTGAAGCGAGTAATTTGTGATATTGCATTACTGAATTAGTGTTTTTACATGATGTATTTATAGACTACTGATACTATCGAATAAGATTTTATGAGCTAGCATACAACAGATCAATCTAAGCTATGCTAATTATGCTAACATTTAGTTACATTAGAAGCAAGTAAGCTTAGTCAACTATATTGTTGACTTCTTTCTTCTCATGATGCAATAGCCCGCCACAAGTTGAAGGTTGTTAGATGTCTACTAATCCCAACTTGGATAGTTAAGTATGAAAAGGTTGAGGTAGTAAGGATTTGGTGAAGAAATCGACAACTTGATTGGAAGATACTGGAAAGAGCTTCATGATGTCTGCTTGCAATTTTCCCTTCATTATGTGACAATATATTTCTAAGTGTTTTGTTCTCTCATGACACACCAGATTAGCTGTTATATGGATGGCACTTTGGTTATCACAAAATAAGATTGGGAGCTTGGAAGATTTTGGACATGTAAATATTTGAGAAGATAAAGTTGATGGAACAACGTATAAAGATTGAATGAAACCAACATTTGAAACTGTGTTCAATTGAAGAAGATGGAATTGAGATTCTAGGGTTTCTATCGTTTTGAGAGAGAGAGAGAGATATGAATAAAAGACTTGTGTAATTTTATTGAATGAATTGAATAATTATTTACAAAAGTAATGAAGTATATATACATCAATTGATGTAACAAAATTGAAACAAACTCCTAACAAACTTATTACTTTACATGCAAGTAACTTGAGTTAGTTACTTCAAGTGCAAGTTTCTAAACAAACTACTAAACAAAGATAAGACTAATTCTAACTAAACTGAATCACTAAACCAATACACCTCCTTAATTCATTTAGTTAGATGTTTCAGTCATTCCTAACTTCTTCTTCAAGTAATCAAAGCTGCTTAGCTTTAATGACTTTGTGAGCAGGTCTGCTATTTGCTCATCTTTTTTGCAGTGCTTTATCTCCAACTTTCCATTGTTCACCTGGTCTTTAGAAAATGGAATTTGGTTTCAATATGCTTACTCCTGCCATGTGCTACTGGATGTTTTGCCAAGTCTATAGCAGATTTGCTATCAATTATGAGCTTCATCTTCTCATCCTTCACCAGTTGCAATTTCATCAGTAGCATGTTGATCCATTGAGCTTGGCATGCTGTCATGGAGGCTGCAATGTATTCTGCTTCACAGGAAGATAGTGCAACCACTGATTCCTTCTTAGAACTCCATGAAAAAGCTGCATTTCCAAACATGAACACATAAGCTGCAGTGCTTTTCCTGTCATCTTTATCTCCACTCCAATCAGAGTCTGAGTAGCCTATAAGTTCATCACTTTGATTCTTAGAGTCGTGAATACCATAACTGCTAGTACCCTTCACATATCTCAGAATCCTCTTTGCTGCAACTAAATGTGAGGTGGTAGGTTTCACCATGTACCTGCTGATCAAACCTACACCATATGCAATATCAGGTCTTGTGTGGCACAGATACCTCAATGAACCCACAATTTGCTTGAATAAAGTTGGATTCACTTCTTTCTCATCATTTACCAGAGATAACTTTACTCCTGTGTCAACTGGAGTTGAAATTGGTTTGCAATTCAACATATTGAACCTCTTCAAAACATCTTGTGCATATTTCCTTTGATGAATCAGAACTCCTTGTGAATTCATTTCAAACTCAATTCCCAAAAAATATGTGAGATTGCCTAGATCAGACATCTCAAACTTCTTCATCATATTTACCAATGTTCTATTCTTCCTCTATGAGATTCCATTGTGTTGAGGTGTGTATGGTGCATTAACTTCATGATTTATGTCATTTGATGAGCAAAATTCATTGAAATCATTGGAAGTATACTCACCTCCTCCATCAGTTCTTAGCCTACTAATCATTTCACCACTTTCATTTTGAACTAGCAGTCTAAACTTCTTAAGCACACCAAATACTTCATCTTTCTTAGCCAACAAGTAAATCCATAACTTTCTAGTAAATTCATCTATGAATGTCACAAAATATCTATTTCCCCCTACTGATTTCAGTTCAAAAGGTCCACATACATTAGAATGAATTACTTCAAGTTTTCTGGTTGCATTAAATGGTACTATTGCATTGTATGAATTTCTTGCTTGCTTTCTAGTGCAACGCATGTCACATACTTCATTAGGAAGCTTTATCTTTGGTAAAACTTGCACCATTTTCTTCTCACTAAGCATATTCAAGTCCTTGAAATTGGTATGCCCATATCTTTGATGCCATAACCAGTTTTCACTTTTAACTTTTGATAGCAGACATTTATCTTCAATAACACTGATGTTGATTTTGAAAGTTCTTTGCTTTGACAGAGGAGCTTTCAGAATCAACCTATTCTTGCTATCAAACACCTTCATAGTTTGTGCCTCCACCTTTATAGTGTAACCTCTTTGCAGTAACTGACCAATACTAATGAGATTGCTTCTCATGTTTGGTACATACAACACATCAATGATGCAAGCTTTCTTTCCATCCTTCCTATGAATCAGTACTTTCCCAATACCAGTTGCACAAACTATACTATTGTCTGCAAATCTTATTTTTCTATTGACTGAATCATCTAATTCAGAAAACCAAGATTTCTTGCCTGTCATATGATTTGAACACCCAATGTCCAAGTACCATTCATCACTTATTTCTTCTTCCTCCTTGATTGTTGCCATCAAGAGTACTTCTTCAGAATCAGAACCTTCATTTTGAGCAAATTGTGTCTCATCTTTTTTCCTTGGCACTCTCTTTGATCTACATTCAAATGCATAATGTCTCATCTTCTGGCAATTATAGCATTGAATATCCCTCTTATCTTTCTTCTTCTTCTGATCAGACTTTCTTACATCATTCTTTCCTTGATTCTTGCTAGAACCTTCACCATCCTTATGAGATTGATTATTCCAGGATTTCTTCCCTTTCTTGAATTTTCTTCTCTTCTCATACTGAGCTTGCAAAGCTTGATCAGATGATACACTTTTACCTCTTTCTTGGTTCCTATCAATCAACCTTAATTCGTGTGCTTCAAGACTTGCTTGTAGTTCTTCTATCTTTATAGAATCTAAATCCTTAGATTCTTCCAAAGCCACCACAATGTGATCAAATCTTGATGTTAAGGTTCTAAGAACCTTTTCAACCTTCATTACATCAGTAAAATTTTCACCATTCCTTATCATCTGATTTGTGAGATTGATCACCTTATCAAAGTATTGACTAACAGATTCTTCTTCTTCCATTGTCAATACTTCACACTGTCTTCTCAAAGCTTGAAGCCTCACTTTCTTCAGTTTACCATCCCCAACATACAATTTCTCCAGTGCATCCCATGTCACCTTTGCACTTTCATAATGCATGATCTTCTCAAAGATCACATTGCTTACACTCTGATGCATCAAGAGCATAGCTTTACCATCTTTTTTCTTCAATTCTTTATGTGCTGCTTGTTGTACATCAGTTGCATTCGCTGCTAGTGCTGGTATGCCTTCATTCACAACTTCAAGTACATCCTTGGAACCTGAAGATCACCTTCATCTTCACGATCCATTGATCAAAGTTCTTGCCTTCAAAGACGGGTAGATGCGCAGGAATATTGCTGTTATGAGTTGCCATTCTTCACGAATTCTCAAACAACAATAAACGAACCAGGCTCTGCTATACCAATTTGATGGAACAACGTATAAAGATTGAATGAAACCAACACTTGAAACTGTGTTCAATTGAAGAAGATGGAATTGGGATTCTAGGGTTTCTATCGTTTTGAGAGAGAGAGATATGAATAAAAGACTTGTGTAATTTTACTGAATGAATTGAACTAATTATTTACAAGAGTAATGAAGTATATATATATATACATCAAGTGATGTGACAAAATTGAAACAAACTCCTAACAAACTTATTAATTCACATGCAAGTAACTTGAGTTAGTTACTTCAAGTGCAAGTTTCTAAACAAACTACTAAACAAAGATAAGACTAATTCTAACTAAACTGAATTACTAAACCAATAAAAGTATCCATTGAAGTTCACATGTAGGTGAAGCTAATGCACGACATTTTGCTTCTGAAGAAGATCCGGAGACAGTGATCTTCTTCATGATATTAAGTGTATGATTGACCGCTGGATCGGATCCCTTATGTTTCAAAGGCTCAATCGCTTTGTTGATCATTATTTGGCTAGGAAAGTGAAGACTATGAGCCTCCTTTTCGCTAGAGTCACCGTCAGATTGTCGGCTTTTTTGTAATTGAGTTTGCAGGATCTTGTTTCGGTGCTGCATGTCCTCGATAACGACATAGACAATCTATTTGGTTATTTTGTATACTGATTGCTCCATGTGATACAAATTGATATTGATAGGTAGGGGAATAACTCTACTACAACCCCACGTTGGGCATCAAATGTTGTTGCTAGTGAACTTAGAATCAAACCTGGTAGGAAGGGTACCAAGTACTAAACTTGATGTGTTTAGTATTTTGGGGTTTATCGAGAAGCCTCCTTATATAGGGGGAATTAGTTTTTCTTCTTGATGTGTAAAATCCGCAAGCGCACGGTTTTACTGAAGTAATAAAAAGAGTATCTTTCTGACAGGGAGTTATGAATTCAATTAACTTTAAATAATGATTAGATGAGAGTTTGAGATTAAAAGTTTGGATTTTGTTTTTAAAAGGGAAATAACAATAATAAAAAGGTGTCTTAGGATTATTGGTTTGTCATGGTGACAAATCCTTCACAAACCAAACCCTAAACCTAGAACTTTATATTGGACCTACTTTCTAAAGACAAGTTTCTCTTAAGCGTATCAAAGTTTCTCTCAAAATCATTGAGTGTGTTCCTCTAGCAACCACACCTATTCTCATGGTTGATTTCTATTAGAATCCTTGAAGAACGAAACTTTATTTGTCTCAAGGTTTGCTAGACTATTTTCATGTTTCGCAATCCTTGTCTAATTTCATTTGTTCCAATGTCAACCCTCTGTTGTCGCTTTATGAGTTGATATTTGTGATGATGAATTAACAAATACTAACCTTACGCTGTCACTTTATGAATTTGGTATTTGTTAATTCATTATATAAACGGTGAAATTAGATTAGTATGTAGATTTATATAAAATTAGTGTTTGAGGCTTGGTTTGATTAGGATTAGGTCATTAGACTCATTCAACAATCCCAAGACAAGAAGAATCTACACACTCACGTTCATTGTAGACATAGAGAAGAAGAAGGAGAAGAACATAAAATAAAATAAAGAAAATAAAGATGAACTTTTATTCAAAGAAACAATTGTCACTTATTATTTCAGAGAACAAAAGATGGTTTTACAAACTAGATGGCTGCTCTATTTATAGTCTAACATTGACTTGAGCCCCAAGAATTAATCACTAAAGTGTTGCACAAGAAACCATGGGTGTTAGGTCAGAAATACTAAAATAGGTAGCTTTGTTGAAGAAGCAAAAGCAGCAAAAGGGCAAAAGGGGCGCGCCACTTTTTATATTTTTGTACGAGATCTTCAAATTCTTTACACAAGATATTTTTGTATGAGATCTTCATATTTTTGGCATGAATCAGCTCCAATTTCCCTTTCTTTTGCTCCAAGACTAAATCTTTTGAATATTTGTTCCTAAAATATAATAACTTACAATTGAAGTAAAATAGTTCTAGAAGAAAATAAAAACATATTAAATTTAAATAAAATAGACTTAAATATTATATAAAAAACACTAATTAATGACTCATTATTGACTCATCAAACTTCCTTGTTTGCTTAGCAATTTTCTCCTATAATTGTGGTTGGTTACGTGCTCCTCAAATGTTTCCTTTGCAAAATCTCAGAAAACTTTAAGTATCGTCGACTGACCACGTAAACCAACATGTGGCTTTTCAGCGTGTTTTGTCCTTATTCACAGACTTAACTGAAGGTTGCCTATCCCAATATTGCTCCAAGTCAAACATGCTTAACTATGGAGTTCTTATGGAATGAGCTACCAAAAAGAAGATTCATCTTGTTGATAGAGAAGTGCCAAACATTTCTTATAAGTCTTCATTCAACCCTTTAGTCTGATAGAAATTGATCCCGCTTACCGATGTTTTATATCGCTTGAGGGAAGTTTTGTGAATATCATCAAATAAGATGGATGAGTGTTATGTCCACAAACTCAAGACACCAGATTAATACTCCTAAATAGACATTATTTTGTTTCCAATTGACTATCTCGAACTCCAACTGAAAACTCTTTGCAGTATTATCCTGGTTGTATATTTGCTTAAAATATTCTCACATGCTTTTATCAGTTGTAACGCAATGCAAGTTACGAATCATCCGAGTCTCATTAAAGCTGAAAATCCAGAAAATAATTTAGGCATCTTTTCCAAAGTATCTATGGAAGATTACTCTATTGGTGTTGTCTGTTGTGGAGGTCTTATCTAAATGACCCTAGATGTACATTTTGAATTGGAATTGCCTGGAAGCATAGTTCTTACAACCGGTGAAGAGAACACCAAAATTTTGCTTCCATGGATTCGTCATGGGGTTCCACTTGGGTGACTCTGGTGATTTTGTCTTTATCTCTCTTCTAACCAAAACAATTGATTTTAATCATTCATTTATCAGTTAAATACACTAAAGTCACCAAAACTCAGTCATCCAAATATCTTTCTTTGTCATGGTAGTTTAACAAAAAGCACACCAAGTTAACAAAACAGAGCACACAAGATATGATGCTGGAACAAACATCAATGAGAGCAAGGTCCAAGAGAAAAAACTAATTGCAGAACCAAGAAAGACACACAAGCCACATAACCAAGAACATGTCACTATAACCTAGCTGTAGAACACTCAAGTAGGAAAACAAAAAAGGGATTTTTTTGTGAGGATTGCTACTGAGCTCGCGATACCATGCAGAAGAATTGGTTTTATGTTTTTATCTATCAACGATGTAGCAAACATTACTGAAATTCACACACAACTACAAAATCTTAGGTTAGAATTTGAGTGCAGGTGTCAGCCAAGCAATATTGGCTAGGGATGTCAAATTGTAACCGTAAGCGGAGATACTAGCCGGGACTGTCTTGTTTAGGGCCCTGAAGGCGGGAAATTTTTCTCCGTAGGGAGAGCCATAGGGGAGAAAGCTTACCCGAAGGGAGTTTGGAGATGGGGATGAGATCTTAGCCCTCGCCTCATGGGGCCGTCCACAAGCACTTTATTAAAATATCTTTTCTGTATGTAGATTGAAGTAATTTATCTTTCTTTTTTTTCACACAATATGGTTATAAATTTTGCATATAAGTTATAAAGGATATTTATTGTTGTCACGTGGAATTTATTTATGGAAAATGTTAACTAGTGCTCCGGGGTACTAGTTAAGGTAACTAAATATAGTATAAATATCTTAAAACTTATGTAGTCAAAGTTTAAAAAGTGTAAAGAATAATGTTTTCAATGCAAATATTTCTTTTTTTGTTTCCTTAACTAGTGCTCCAGAATACTAGTTAACAAGACCCATTATTTATTTAGAGGGTCACAAGGCTAACAATAATGCGTTAGTTTTATATATGATTTATGACTAAACTTTAACTATTTGTTTACTTCTAAAATTATTTAAACTAATGAAAATTTGATGTATTTTTAATGTTGATGGGGTTCCTGCGATGACGGTAGGGAGAGGGATAGGGAGAGAATACTTCTAAAGGTGGGGAATGTAGACTAGAGTGGTTATCATTTTAGATGAAGAGGACTGAGAGCAGGGATGTACTCTCCGCTCTCACTCTGCCCCATTGAAATTTATAATATCAGCGTTATCGGTTGAGTTATGCCTTGCGATAATTTTATATGGTGCGTTTGATCAGTAAAACAACAATAAGTATTGGACAAAACAACATAAGACAGAACAACAAAGAACAACAAAACACAAGGCAAAATAACATAAAACAAACTTTTATGGTATTGAATGATTTTTGGTCTAATACCACTTTTGGTGGACAAAAAACTATTTTGATATTTTATACCACTTTGTACGTTAGACAAACAATTGATTTATTGTTTAGTAACTGACAAGAATTTTAGTTTTTGTCCCGTCCCTTACCTCCATTTTGTTATTTCCTTGAACCAAATTTACAAATCAAACACCGTACAATTGGAGTTGTCTTGTTTTGTCCTTGATTTCTTAGAAGATCAAACACACCATATATTTCTTCCACTACCAAAAAACCGGCTGTTAGCCACGGTTAAAGGCGTGCCTAATCTATCATAAAACCGTGGCTAACGGATGTTACCACGCTAACCAAGTCGTGGCTCACAAGGGCGTTGCTAAAAAATAGCCACGGTTATTTCATGTGTTAGCCACGCCTAATTTCCTCGTCGTAACCTTGTGTTAGCCACGGTTAACTCGTGGGTACATAAATGATGACGGTCTGTCTGTACAGACAGTTTGCCACATGTATAGCCGTGGCTAAAATTTTTTTATTTTTTATTTTTAAAGTTGCCATTTTTCCAGCTTTAGCATACTAGCCAAAATGCAGTACAATATATAAAGACATATAAGTAGACATCAAAATAACAAGGTCAAGAGCCAATTTCTTAAAGCAATAAGTAGAGGTCAAAATGCAAGTTACAACCATATAAAATGTAGTGGAATCAAAATTACATTCTTAATATATTATAGCAAGACTAATATTTGGGATAGGTGGAGATTAAACCAACAAGGCCAAAAGCTAATATACTAACACTTTCACTACTGAAGCTAAAAACACAAACAGAGTTCTTCCTTTAGCAGTCCAAAAAACAGCATGTTCCTTATTGGTTTAATTACTAGAACTGGTACCTGTCAAGTAAAGGAAAATAAAAGGAAGCATTGGTTAATTAAAGATCAACAATTGTATAATGCTAATTATAATCTAAACCAGAAACACAAGATATGATTATTATGAAGAAATACCTTGGTTGAAACTTGGTAATTCATCGCCAAATTTTTCTTGCAAAAAGTTGGTGAGAAATGCCAAGTGACTTTGAGCTTGTGTAAGCTGCTCCTTAGTCTCTTCATATCCAGTTAACTTTTCCCCTAAAGTGTGTACTTGCTTCTTCAAATCCTCAATATTTTGGCTAGAGCTACCAACATTAACAAATTCAGAGAAATGCTTGCGTGTTCCAAAAACCTTAGTGGGGCAAACACCAACACCTAATCCACGCACTCGACCTGAATGCTCAGCTCCATACACTTTTCCAACAACATCATCTGGATAAGCATTAATCTTTAAGGGAACACCTAAAGTAGCAACACGCTCTTGATCTTTGAGCAAATTCTATGATATCTTATCCTATTAAAAACAGGTAATTAGCAACCAAGACATATCCAAATAGCAGCCTATATACATTAAGAGTGATGTTATATCTTGTGACCACATTTGCTCGCAAATACTCTTAGTGTTATATTTATTCTTATATACCTATTATTAACAACATACCATGTGTTTTATCAAAAAGAAAAAAATACACATTCAGAAGAAAAGATTGTGTCACAGAAAAGAAAGCAATGACTCGTTCAAATTAAATAGTATCCAGACAATTAATATAGAACCAATACCCACCCCAAAAAACATGAAAAAACGGCTAGTGTCATAGCAACATATTCCACCAATACCCACCCGAAAGAACATGACAAAACACTAACACAGACCAACTAAAAAATTAATTGGAATCTATATCCTGTCTAATCGAAGTCTTTAGTACACATTCATTAAACTAAAACAAATTTATAGGAAAATGAAAAGGAAATGAAATCAATTTACTTACAGAATGGATTTTCCTTCGTCACTCACAAATTTTCCGTGTTTATTTATCAATGTTGACAAAATAACCTCACTGCGACATACCGGTCGTTTTAATCGTAGCTCCTAATAAAATCAATACAATAAAAGTTAACTATTAATTGTCATATATAATATAACATACTTAAACTTTACTATGATAAAGAAATATAGAAATGCTCTAAACAACTTACCATCTGTCGACCCCTTCTTGCATTGCTCTTACTACGTCCAGCATGTGAAACTTTCAGCTTCTTGCGGTTACTTGTATTTTGCTCGCTTATTTTCTATATTTGTTAAATATAATAGTCATTATATAACTTCAAAGTGAAAATATAAATATCTTTTACATATTTTGTTAAAAAATATACAATGAACATCTATACCTTCATTTTGTCACTAGTATAGTAACTCACAAAAGTTGCCCATTGAATAGGAGGAACACTAGATGGACGTTTAGCAAGTATCTCTTCTTTACTTTTCTTGGGATAAAAGTGTTCATTCCTTAACTTGTATTTATAGGCCCTCCATCTTTCCCCTAGTACACCCCATATCCATTTGATTCCAGCAGCATAATCAAATTTGAAATGATCCTTTAAATATTATACAAATCAATCAATCGGCAATAACAAGAAATACAATAAAACAATTGAAGTGATGGTAATTTTAGATAACAACCTCGATAGACTTCCATTGTTCCCGACCATACTCCACTGGCATCAGATCCCATGTTTCAATAGATATAGGACAAAATGCTGACTTTGTAGCAAGCTTACCTAAATATCTCACAAGTAAATTTGAACCATTATCAATGCCTGGTCCGTCACCACCATAACTTTCTTTGTCTTTTCCAAATGCCAAACTTGGTTTGCTACCATTCTTCGAATTGTAATTTCATTGGTAATAGTATCTAAAATTATGTACATTAAGCGAAGTTAATAACTTAATAGTGCAACCAACAAATTAGAGAATAAACTTAATATTACATTTTTCGTGCAACCAACAAGTTCTTTAACTTCTTAAAAAACACATGACTGAGATTCTACTGTGTGACTGTGAGGTGCTTAAGGTTTTGTGGTTAGATAGAGTCTTTGTTCTCATTATAAAAATGAAGTTACAGAAAGTTTAAGCTTAAACTGAGAGCAAAAAACTCTGCAAAATCTAACTGTTAAGCATAAGATGAGTAGGGGTTTCTATTCTACGGGTCGGATTATGTGATGAGAGAAACTGTAACTTAATGTGGGAATTGTTATGCAAACTTGACTCAAAAGCTGATAAACTTCAAATCCAAAAAAAGAAGGAAAAAAAAAACTCAAACTTTGTTCTTAACTTTCAGAGAATGAAATTGTAAACTTAATAGTGTTACTTTTACCTCTAACTCTAACCATGTCATTCTCAATTGAGTTATCTGTCATGTCCACATCGGTAAATTGGTTATCCAGTTGATCATCGATATTTTGTTGGGGCTGGTCTTGTAAAGTCTCCCTGTCATTTTGATTTTCTTGTCCTTGTAACCTTTCCAACAATTCGTGTCCTGAAGTCTTGCGTCTTTTACCCATATCAAATCAATACCTAAATATACATGGTTACAATTCAGGTAGAATGAAAAAAATAGGCGCGGAGACAATTTTAATTTTAGTAGAGGGGCAAATAGCCGGTTTTCTGGTAGTGTTCATTTGTATTTCCTCTATAATAAATAATGCCACGAACATTTACAACCATATACAACTAAGTAATTTCCCTTTTTTCCTATTTTATTTAGTATATTAATATGCTGTGAAATATTGGCAGATTCTGATATTGATTATCCTACCAAATTCATTGGGGTCTCCAGGATCGAATCTTCTAAGTCTATCGATCTTTTTACAGCTTCCTGCAAAATTATTTAGATTTTTGCCTGAGCTAATTGGCCGGTGTTCATTGGAGTCAGCCTGGGCAAAATTAGCTGCAGGTCTTCTCATTTTAATGCTCTATGCCCATGGTGTTGGTTCAAGCTGGTACGTCTTTGCTCTAATGGTGAGTAAAATGACTTGAAGATTTACTTTTGGAAAATACAAAATTTCTTACTCAATAAAGGCTCCGTTTGAAAATGATTTTTTTCCCAAAAACTTACTAAAAATAGTAGGAGTTAATAGTTATATCAAAATCATTGGCTACACGTTGTTTTTGAAGGATCATTTGCTCCAAGTAAAAGAGAAATAAATAATTTTTTTGAAGAAGCTAAACTAGCCCACCTAAATTGGCACTGGGGAGAATCGAACTTGAGACCTCTAGGAGGAGCACACTCCCAGGTCCCAAGTCAATACCACCAAGCCAACCCATGCGGGTTTAAAGATTTTAAATAAAAAAATCATATATTTTTCTAATAAAAATATCTTTAAATTTTTTTATTGAGAAACTATTTTTTTTTTAAGAAGAAATGAGAAACTACTTTCTTATTTTAGAGATTTTATAAAATTTTATTATTTAAAAAAAGGTATTACAAAATGAATAAATATATACTCTATATAAAGAAAATACATTATTTTAGGCTGACCTTTTCATTTTAAATTATATCCTTAAACAAATTTGCCTATAAGAATCTTATATTGGTGGTGTCATTCAAAAAAATAAGAATTTATATTATATTTGATATATTTTTGGTGTCATTGAAAAATGTTAACCTAGTTTGTCACAATATGAAAATGAAAAATATTTATACTTATACTTTTAATCAAAATTAAAATAATTTTAATAAAAAACAAAATTTCATAAAAATTGTTGTTCGTAATTTATACGATTTAACACAATAAAAAGAATAGACAATGTTCGTCTGAAATCTAGTATTTATAATGACATTTTTAGAGAAGCTATTCAAACCAATTTTTCATTTGAATCTTCAAAAAAGATGGGTGTGTTTGTTTCAAGTTTACTAAATTTATTTCTAGGAATAACATTCTTTGGAATATAAAAATGGGAATTTTATTCCAAGGTTTTTAGGAAAAATATGTTTGATTAATTTTATAATATTCCTAAGAACCATAAAAATATGTTTGGTAACTGTATATGAATTTATTCTCATCTCTATGAGAACTATTCCATCCCTTTTCCTTGGGAAGTTTTTTCTGTTCGCAGAAACATTTTATACCCAAAAATAAAATTTAGTAAACTTGTAACAAACATACACATATATATTTCTATTATTTTATTCCCGAAAATCAACAAATATATTTTGAAACAAACACACCCCAAGTTAAAATAAGAGATTAGGTTACCCAAATGACATACCGCCGGTTAATTGTCCTTACCCAAATGAGCTTAATTTCGACTATAATTGTTGCTGCAAGAATTATAGTCAAAATGAAGCATGAATTGTTTTAGTAATTTAATTCCGTGAATGAATGTTTCATTATACCAATTTATTTCCATTTTATCCCTTTATCTCCTTCCAGAGGGTTAACCAATGTTTGCAAGATGCCTGCCATCTTGCCAAACTACCTGGATGCATGGACTTGGTTTATCGTCGTTCTAAAGAGAGTAATATATCAGCTACGTGGATCAATAATGATGCGGGTGCCAATGCTTGTTTGAATTCCACATCTGGTCCTTTTTCTTATGGAATCTATGCCAATGCTATACCACTTACTTTAGAAACTAATATGACCAACAAATATGTGTATGCACTCTTTTGGGGATTCCAGGTATGCATTTTTTTTCTTTTATTTTTTTTCCTTCAGTTGTAATTTATATACATTTTGCCCTATAATGTGCCTCCATTGATGATAAACAGCTTAATAAAGAATCTTCTTTATGAAACAACATAATGAGGGAGCTAAGAAGAAGATAAACAATGTAATTTGATACGAAAACTTTTGTACAAAAGTTAATGCGAATGTCTCATACCAATTATGGTAAATGATAGAAAAAAAAGTTTTAAAAATTAGGGTCGTGTCATTTTTGACAATGAAACAACAAAATTTGAAAACAATTTGTTCCATTGAGCATAACTCAATTGTTGGACACGTTGCATTATATATGTAGAGGTTGAAGTTCAAACCTCAGATTATTCACTTTAAAGATAAACTTTAACCACTAAACTATTTAGATGACTAGTGCGCTTTAAATAATGGTTAGTTATGTTGAGCAGATAATTTCTTTTGATAGAATCAACCATAATTCTGAACGTCATTAACTACAATTATCAATGTATATATGAAGATAACTTGTAGTTAATAGATATGATGTATATTTGAGTACATCACATGATTTGGATGGTTATAATGGATGCGATGTATATTTAAACACGTTAAAATTATAGTTAATTATGTTAAGTGGATAATTAATCAGTTGTGCACCTTAGGGTCTATTTGACAAAGCACATTATTGAGCTTATAGTTTATAACTTATATCTTATAAGCTTATTTTATTAGAAAAAACATGCTTGGTAACCATCAATTTCTCACGAGCTTATAGCTTATATTTACTAGCTTATATAGTTTTTGATAGGGAAATGAAAAATTAAATCTTAATTAAATATTTATTTTGTTATTTCATATTTATCAGCTAGTTCAACCATTAATTTTATTAACACTACAAATTCAATTAGCTACCTTATTCGCTATCAACTATAAACTATTTTTTTTTTTGAAGAAGCAACTATAAGCTAACTTATTAACTATTAATTGTTTTTTTTATCAAATAGAGCCTTATTATATTCGTTAATCATACATAATAAACCACATATTCATATTTTGTCAACAGTGCAAACTATTGTCTATTGTCAATTTTTGTTGTCAACTTTATATGTCTAAATATCATTTATGTAAAATTAAATAGGTAACTGATAAAACTATATTGTTCCCCTAAAAAAATTGTATTGTTTTTCGCCTTTTCATGTTATATGTAGTTTTGCAAAATTATTTTTATACCATTTTAACATTTAATATCTAAGAAAAATGGGGAAAACATGGGTCGGATATTGGAAAACATGACCATATGTAGCTCTCAAAGTTTTAAACAACGATCGAGGTAATGGTTGTGTGAAAAATAGGAAGAAAGGATTTTCTGAATGTGCTTGAGTTACTTTGCACTAAGCAGCTGACTTTATAAACACTAGCAAAAAGACAAGCACTCGCGTTCCCGTCTGAAAGTGAGAAAAACACAAGAAGAAAAGGTTTAATTGTGTTAGCTTTTTCTTCTTCTAAAACTGAATTCACTGAATAGAGTCTGATAGAGTTCAGAGTCTGATGCAATGTTCAGAGTCTAAATGCAGCAAATAAGTAGAGAGAGAAAGAAGAAAGACACAAAACAATTATACAGGTTCCTTCCACAATCCGGAAGTAGTCTTGTCCCCCTTGCACTTCCAAGGACAGTTCACTAAAATCAATATCTGATTACAATTGCTCAAGCACAAAAGCAAGAGACTTCAAACTACTGAAGCACAAAAGCAAGAGGTTCCTGTCCTAAAGCACAGACGCAGGAGACTTCCTATGGTCAACAACAAAAGCAAGAGACTTCTAATCAAATAGAATTATACAAAAAATTGTTTGAAGGTTGAACACTTGATATACTATCAGTGGTGTTCACAAATACAAATCAGATAAGACTCTTAAGACTCTAGAATTTCTAAGATATGAAAGTTGTTAAGAAGTTTTAAGTGAACTTTGATGTGAAACAATTTCAGCAGAGTTTTGGCACTTGTAAAATTGTTGAGTCTCTTACAATCTTCAAGTCTTCACTCCTTTATATAGAGGTGTGAAAGAGACGTTGTTGATTGCTAGCACATCAAAAAAAGTCGTTGTGAAGCTTGATAATCACCAATGACTTGTTTCTTGATTTGGTTATTGTCTTATGAGGGAAAGTTTCAAATCCATTCCTTGTATAGAGAATCACCAGCTTAGGTCCAGCTGTATTCTTATACTATTGTAGACATGAAGAGTGGAGTAGTGGTTGTACAATTGTACTATTGTCCTTTTTCTGCGTTCTTCAAGGGATAACCATCCAATGCCTTCTAAATCCTCTGAAATAGTCGTTGCTCAAGGCTTCCATTCCTTCTGCAATCATATCCAATCAGAATAACAACTTTAAACAAACTTCAGCTTCTAGTCTTCAGACTCTGATGAACTTCAGCTTTTGATGATCTTCAGACTCTCTGATGATGTCAGCTTCTGGTAGACAGCTTCTGATGATCTTCAGACTCTGTCGTTGAATCTTGCAACATAAGCTTCCTTTTTGTAAATTTCATTGCTCTCTTTTGTTCTTCCAGAATCTATTCTTGAGAAAATTAAATTCTAAGGACAAACCAGAATATATTAACCAAAATGTTAAAATAACAGAATATATTAACCAAAATGTTAAAAAGAAGCAGTTATCAGAAGCTTAAACAATAAACATAAGAATAAACAAAATTATGACAGAAACAAGTGTAATAAGAGGTGCAATCTAAGGTTTGGCTTGTTTCTCCATCATTTCCTTCATCATAGCTTCCAAAGCATCTGATCTTCTAGCTTGAGCTTCTTCTTTAGCCTTGTGCTCTTCGTTTATTGCAACCATTTGTCTCTTCAGATTGTCATATAACATCATCTACTCAAATATGTTCTCACTGACCTCTTTTAATACAATAGAATCTAGTAAAAGTGTAAGAGGGAGTGAGACATTGATGATTGGAGGTGTAGAAGATGTAGGTTGGTCAGGCATAGTTTGAGATGAAGAGAGATGTAGGTTGGTCAGGGATAGTTTGAGATGAAAAGGGTTAATCAGGGTTAATGTCAGCATTAACATCAGGAATATCTTCATCCTCAAAGTCCATTGACTGATAGAAGGACTAGTATGGATGAGTAGATACTTCTGAGTCAGCAGATGCTTGACTGACAGAGGGTGGATGAGAAGCTGGTTCTTAAACAGATTCAAGGTTGGGTAGAGAATGAGTCTCAGGTTCAAAAGATTCAACTAGTTTGGCAACATTTATTGGTTCAACAACATGAGCTAGACCTTCTGATACACAAGTATCAGAGGTTGATTGTTTAGGTGATGATGATTCAAGAAAAGATTGCAAAGGTGAACCAGGTTTGAAGTTAGGATGAATAATCATTGTTGCACAAATTTCAGAAGGTAAAGGTTGAGATGATTCTGGTTGATGTTGATTTTTTGAAACAGTTAAGTCAGGTTCTGTCTCAGAGGCTATATCTGAGTTAGGTTTATAACTAGGTAACTCACCTTTATAATGATCAGAATGACCATCAATAACAGATAAATCAGTGGTTTGGGTTGTTGGTTGAGGTTGAGATGATTATGTGTTATCAAAAGCTGAAGGCACTGTCTCACTTTCAAGCACCAGAGTCTGAAGTGGCTTCAGAAAACCTGGTTGAACTCATTGATCAACAAGAAGCTTCTTAGTGACATTAATTCTTGTCTGAACTAGAACACCAATTCTATCATCAATGAATTGTTGTTCAGGCACATCAGCATCATCTGGTTTTTTGTGAGTTTTGGTTGATGGTAAGGGGGCTAAGTTTCTTTGTAGGTCCTGATATACTCTTTGGATAGGTATATCATCAAAGTGATCAATGTGAGTGAGTGAGGAAGGGTCTAGATCTAATGTATTAATATCATAAGTGTGAATAGAACTGTTACCTTCAAGAGCTTCTGATCTAGCAGCTTCCCTTTTCACTTTCATAGTCTCCTTCAACATTACACCAACTTCTTCAGCTGCTATACTCTTGATCTCTTCAGAAAACTGGATGGATTTCTGAGCATCTTCAAGTGCTTTCTTCTTTACAAATTGCTGAGTAGAAGTTCCAAACTCTCTAGCCAATTGCATAGTAGTGTCAATCACTATGTCTTCTTGAGACTCTGGAGCAACCTCTTCAACCTGAAGACTCTTAGCAACAGCCTTCTTACTACTTTCAACTCTTGTAACCAGAGAGGAAACTTCTTCCACTTGAGCATCCTCTTCTTTCGTGTAGTTCGATAATTTAAGTTGTCTTGTCTGCTTCTTGCCTTTTTTCTGAGGTTTACGCTTTGATTGAGAAACAGCAACTGAAGAACCTCCTCTTGTTCTCGTATCTAGAACCTCAACAAGTTCTAAGTCAGCAACTTCTTTAATAACTTATGGAACAACAATAAGCTTAGGAGTTTTCCTTGTCTTCTGAAGCAGTCTTCTTTGCTTTCCTCTTTTTACTTGCAATTCTGAGAGGAACACCAGCCGGAGTTTCAAGAATAGAACTATAGTTGATGATCTCACCAGTCTTTTCATAGTGCAACATCACATAAGAAGCTAGAACTTCTTCATTGTCTTGCTTGGATATGGGGGGAAATTCAATCATCAGATCAGACACAATCTGTGATTCCTTCAAGTCAGTGTCTAGCTTGACAAAACATTTTACAATGCCCATATATCTTAAGGTTCTTCCATTGATGAACTTCGCAGTTACTGTTCCGAGATGTTCATCAGTTACAACACCAATTTGTCTTAGCACATTGAGCAGTCCTCCTTGTAGAAAATTTATGACAACAGGCTACCATATGGAATGTACTTTCTATCATCTTGTTGGCTTTCCTTGAGTGCCCAAATCATATGATTGAACATATATCTTGGCAAATTCACCTTATCAAATGTTACAAGGAAGTATAAGAAGACTCTGTGTTCCAATGACAGAGTGTCAGTACCACCTCCCTTTGGAAGAAAGCAGTCCTGAGTAAGCTTCTGAAGAACACTATGTTCCTTCTACATATCTATCAACTTGTTAGAAGTTCTGCCTTTGTGAAAAGTATCATACATTGTTTTAATCCATGAACTTGTCTTGCTGTTCAGATTCCATTGAAACTTTCCTTCATTTGAGCACCTTGCAGTTCTAGCTATAATATCCTCTGTAATGATGATAGGTATCCCCATTATTGTAGAACGAATCTCTGTTCTTGTGAATTCTTCCAAACCCTTTTCAGCTCTTGATTTTCCCTCCAAACTAGGATCACCATTTATCTTCTGTATTTCCTCAAGCTTAGCGTCTTCTTTATCATACACTTCATCCTTTACCCAGAAATTCTTCACAAGCTCCTCATAAGTAGGACCAATCAGAACACGAAAGTAAGTATCCAAATCTTGTCTAAGTAAGTAGCTTGAGACATCAACACTATGATGTTCTACAGATGCAAAATCCACTGGGCTTTCAACTTGTACAATCAATTCATCTTCTCTGATTTCATTGTTCTTGGCTTGATATGATAGGAATCACCAGTTTCAATTTGCATGGGAACATCTTGACTAAAACTTGATTCCGCCATTGATGAAAGATGAAGATTTAGGGTTCTAAGGTTTTGAAAATGAAGATTTTTAGAGAGAAAGCTTAAAATCTGAAAGTGTAGGAAGTGATGTGAGTAGTATGTGAGTTTGTCTAAGTGTTTTTAGCAAAATGATTTCAATACAGACAGGGGACAAGAAAACACAAACATTAATAACATTGGGGGTGCAAGATAGGACATTCAAAGCTTAAAATCATCATTGCCCTTTTAGTTATAAACCACTACAAATAAACCACGTTAGAGTGTCTCAGAATAACTGTTACATTAGTGGGACAGGTGTTACTAAAAAGTAACTTCTAATGTTTCCACTAACATGGCCATTAGAAGCAAAGATTCCAGACTCTGGACTTCAGATGTTGACGTCAGCAGAAACATATTTTCCTCAAAGTCTCAGTGAAGAGAGTCTGATGGACTATAGCTTCTGAACAACTTCAGATTTTGAATTCCCATTCAGAGGCAAACATTAATCATACACAAAGTGCATGTTCAAATTTTTCTTTATAAAATCAAATCTCTCAACAGTTAAAAGTGTAGTGAATATATCAGCCCATTGATGTTCAGTATCAATGAATTGTATATCTAAAATACCTATTTGAACATAGTCTCTGATAAAATGGTGTTTGATCTCTATATGTTTGGCTCTAAAATGTAAGATTGGATTCTTTGACAACAAATATTAGCAGTATTATCACAATAAATGGGAATATTGTTTTCATTAATCTGATAATCCTCTAACTGATGTTTCATCCAGAGTAGTTATGTACAACATCTTGCAGCTGAAACATATTTTGCTTCTGTTGTTGACAAAGCAATAGTTGCTTGTCTTTTGATAGCCTAGGATATCAGATTCTCACCAAGAAACTGACAGTTTCCACTGGTTGATTTTCTTTCAATCCTATCACCAGCATAATCAACATCACAGAATCCAATTAACTTATAATCTATGAATTTCCTATAAAGGAGTCCCAGATTAGTTGTTCCTTTCAGATATCTAAAGATTCCTTTAACATCAGTTAAGTGAGATTCTCTAGGATCTGACTGGAATCTTGCACATAAGCATACACTAAATAAAATATTTGGTCTAGATGCAGTGAGATATAACAAAGAACCTATCCTACCTCTAAACAACTTCTGATCTACCTTTGGTCCAGTATCCTTTTTCTTAAGGTGCAGGTTGGATGCATTGATGTGTTCATCTCTTTGCAGTCTTCAAGCTTAAACTTCATCAGAAGCTCCTTAGTATACTTTGACTGATGAACATACACTCCATCTTTGCATTGGTTGATTTGAATTCCATGAAAGAACTTCAATTCACCCATCATACTCATTTCAAACTCATCCTGCATTAACTTAGAGAATTCTTTGCAAAGGGATGCATTAGTAGAACCAAATATTATATCATCAACATAAATTTGTACAACTAAGATATCTTTCTCAAGTGTCCTTCTGAAGAGTGTTGTGTCTACATGACCTCTTTTAAAATCATTTTCAATTAAGAAATTACTTAGTCTATCATACCAAGCTCTAAGAGCTTGTTTAAGACCATATAGTGATTTCTTGAGTTTATAAACATAGTCCTGATGCTTCAGATCCTCAAAACCTGGAGGTTGTTTGACACACACTTCTTCATAAATTACACCATTGAGAAATGCACTCTTAAAATCCATTTGATATAATATAATGCCATGATTAACTGCATATGATAGAAGTAACCTGATTGCTTCCAATCTTGCACTTAGAGCAAATGTTTCAGTACAATTAATGTCTTCTTGTCGACTGTAACCTTGAGCAACAAGTCTGGCTTTGTTTCTGACTACTTCTCCCTGTTCATTAAGCTTGTTCCTGAACACCCACTTTGTTCTAATAATGTTCTTATGCTTAGGATTAGCTACCAGATCCCACACATCATTTATTTGAAACTGATTAAGTTCTTCTTGCATAGCAACTTTCATCTATCATCTGAAAGTGCTTCATCAACTGTAGCAGGCTCCATCACTGATAACAATCCCAACATAGACTCTACATGTATGAAATATGATCTTGTTCTTATGGGACTTTCTTTGTTTCCAATGATGAGATCCTCTAGGTGTGAAGACTTATACTTGAAAGTATTCTTGGATTGAGAATCTTGCTGAGAACCATCTTGAGCTTCATCAAAAGCTTCTTCATTGTGAGCGTCTGGAGTGAGTTCAACTTCTGGACTTTAATCAGACTCTGGAGTCTGGTCAGGTTCTGAATTATCTTCAGACACCTGTAAATCTACAAAACATTCAACTAGCTCTAGAATTTTACTTCCAGGCTCTTTGTCATCAAATTTGACGTGCATTGATTCTTCAACACATTGTGTTTCTGAATTATACATTATGTATGCGTTTGACCTTTTAGAGTAACCTAGAAAGATTCCTCTTTGGGCCTTGGCATCAAATTTGTTTAGGTAGACCTTATTATTTAGAATGTAACATGTACATCCAAATTGATGAAAGTAAGAGATATTAGATCTTCTTCCTTTAAAGATTTCATATGTTGTTATGTCCAATATAGGTCTAATATAGATCCTATTTTGAACATAACATGATGTGTTTACAGCTTCTGCCCAGAAATGTTTAGGCAAATTGTTTTCATGGATCATGGTTCTAGCCATTTCTTTTAAAGATCTATTCTTTCTTTCTACAACCCCATTTTGCTGTGGAGTTCTAGGAGATAAGAACTCATGGACAATTCCATATTTTTCACAAAACATTTTAAATGGCTCATTTTCAAATTCTCCACCATGATCACTTCTAACTTTCAAAATATTCATTTCTTTTTCAGACTGTATTTGAGTGCAGAAGTTACTAAACACATCATATGAATCATCTTTAATTCTAAGGAATTTAACCCAAGTCCATTTACTGTAATCATCAACAATGATTAATCCATATTTACTTCCATATATAGATGCAGTGCTAACTGGTCCAAATAAATCAATATGAAGTAGTTCTAAGGGTCTGGAGGTTGAAACAATTTCTTTAGATTTGAAAGAAGATTTAACAATTTTTCCTTTCTGACATGCACCACAAAGTGCATCTGAATGATAATCAATGTCTGGTAAGCCTCTGACTAGTTGTAACTTACTAAGCTTAGAGATTAATCTCCAGTTAGTATTTCCCAACCTTCTGTGCCACAGTTATTTCTTATCATTCATTGATAGAAGGCAAAATACATTCTGATCAATCAGTTCAGAAAAATTAATTTTGTACACATTATTTGTCCTCTTTCCCTTGAACATTATAGATTCATCATATTATTGTGTAGTTGGTCTTATCAAACATCACATTATAACCACTATCACAAAACTGACTAATGCTAATTAGGTTATATCTAAGACCTTCTACCAACAACATATTATTAATTGAGATAGAAGAGTTACCAATAGTTCATGTGCCAATGATCTTTCCATTCTGATTGCCTCTAAATCCCACAATCCCTCCCTCTTTCATTGTTAGGGTTAGGAACATAGACATTTCTCCTGTCATGTGTCCTAAGCAGCCATTGTCCAGGTACCATGACATGTGATCCTCTTTTAGTCTTAGGCATATCTCATTTTCATCTTCAGAGTTTGTGTCAGGTTCAGCTTCTGAAGCTTCTGTAGCCACTAAACCCATAGCCACATTTGCGTCAACTTCATCATCTTCCTCGTCAGACCCTAATTCACTATCCAACTCTTCCCAGTTGGCTATCAGACTCTGCTTGAGCTGTTTTCTTAACTTATTGGATTTGAAAGTTGGTTTCTTAGGTTCTTCCTTTGATTTCTCTTTCTGAAGTGTCCAGGCTTCTTACAGTTGAAACAACCTTTTTGATCTTCTTTCCTTGAGCTTTTATCAGGGGAATCATCTTCAGACTCTTCTGCTTTGTAGGCATGTGAAGACTTTCCTTTAGACTTTAGAGCAATAGACTTTGGCTTCTTTACAGAATCATGCTCATTAAGACTAATCTCACGAACCTTGAGAAAAATTATGAGATCTTCAACACTCAGAGTGTTTAAATCCTTAGATTCCTCAATAGCAGTAACTTTTAGTCTCCATCTAGCAGATAAGCTTCATAGAATCTTGCTCACATGATCAAAAGCTACATAACTTTTCTTCAGTGTTTGAAGTCCAGAGACTAGAGTCTGAAATCTTGAGTACATAGCCTCAATGTTTTCATCATCTTTCATCTTAAGCAACTCATACTTATGGACAAGCATTGTAGCTTTTGCTTCTCTGACCTTCTTGCTACCTTCATAGTTTGCACAAAGTGAAGCAAACATTGCTTTAGCAGTAGATTTGTCACCCATCTTCAAATACTCTGTGCGAGGCAAAGCAGCAACAAGAATTCCTTTGATCTTGTGATGTTTGTTGTACAACTTCTTCTGAGAAAGAGTATGCTTCTTTCTATCAATAACAACTCTTTCTTCATCTAAGGCCAAATCACCAACACCATCTTCAAGAACATCCCAAAGTTCATCATATAAACCCATAATGTAACTGTACGTTTTGGTTTTCAACCAAGAGAATTCTTCAGGATCTCCACTAAACCTTGGAGCTTTATTAGAGTCAGATTTCTTATCATCAGAAGTACCATAATCATAAGCAACAACATTGTGACTAGGACCAGCACCGGAACCTTCACCAGATGACATGTTTTTCTAAGATCTTTATCTGTTACAGTGTTAAGTGCTTATACAACATAACCAAGGCTCTAGATATCAATTGAAGGTGAGAAAAACACAAGAAGGGGGGTTGGATTGTATTAGATTTTTCTTCTCCTAACACTGAATTCACTGAACAGAGTCTGATAGAGTTCAGAGTCTAAATGTCGCGGATAAGTAAAGAGAGAGAGAAAGAAGAAAGACACAAAGCAATTATACATGTTCATTCCACAATCTAGAAGTAGTCCTGTCCCCCTTGCACTTCCAAGGAGAGTTCACAAAAGCAAGAGACTTCAAACTACTCAAGCACAAAAGCAGGAGATTTCCTATGCTCAAGCACAAATGCTAGAGACTTCCTATGCTCAAGCACAAAAGCAAGAGACTTCTAATCAAACAGAATTACACAGAAAATTGTTTGAAAGTTGAACACTTGATATACTATCAAGGGTGTTCACAAATACAAATCAGATAAGACTCTTAAGACTCTAGAATTTCTAAGATATGAAAATTGTTAAGAAATTCTAAGTGAACTTTGATGTGAAACAATTTCAGCAAAATTTTGGCACTTGTAAAATTGTTGTGAGTCTCTTACAATCTTCAAGTCTTCACTACTTTATATAGAGGTGTGATAAAGACGTTGATTGCTAGCACATCAAAAAAAGTCGTTGTGAAGCTTGATAATCACCAATGATCTGTTGCTTGATTTGGTTATTGTCCTATGAGGGAACAATTTCAAATCCATTCCTTGTATAGAGAATTATCAGCGTATATGCAGCTGCATTCTTGTACTATTGTCCTTTTTCTACGTTCTTCAGTGGCTAAGTGTAACACCCCGTTTTCCCAACAATGTAAATAATACATATAAATCAGAGTATTCAACGTAAAACGGAATTCCAAACTACATTGAAGTATAAATAGAGTAAAGTTACTATTTATTAAAACAACCTTGTCAAAATTCAATTACATCGCAGCGGAAAATTAATTCTTTACTCAACAATTTTGGCACTACGGCCTCAACATAAACAACTTTAATGAAAATCCTAGTTCAAATAGTTCGACAACATAGTTCATAAATAATACGTAACAATGGAAAAAACAAAGCAAATATTTCCATCCCGTTATGTATCAGAGCGACCCTAAGACGACGCATGAGAGAGTCAACTCACAACAGCAGCTAATCCTGGTTATCTACACGTTACCCACGTAGAGGCAACATTCAAACAGAAGGGGTGAGATTCACATTCAATAATAATAAGCATGTAATTCATAAACGTAATTTAACAACATAAACAACAATAACTAACATCAATAATACTTCACATAATTCTTCAATTATTTCTGCTTGACATTAAATCAACGACAACAACTCAACAAGTCGACGACGACGACTACGCGACAATGCAATGACACAACAACAACTTGACTATGCAGTATGCATGTGGTACCAATCAACGCGTTAGAGCATAGGCTCTCAATTCAACGTGTAGAGCATCAACTCTTAAATCAACGTGTAGAGCATAGGCTCTCAAAGCAACGTGTAGAGCATAGGCTCTCAAATCAACGTGGTATGAATGATTAAACATTCAACAGGGCATGAGCCCCCAACTTTATATGAGTATGCATAGACTCAACAACTTATTCAACAACAACGTACAACTTCAACGACATTGACGACATCAACGACAACGACATCAACAACAACAACAACAACGACTCCACATCATAATTCCATAATTCATCATTTATGAGCAACATCATGTAACATCATATTAATCAACATATACCTTCATATAGTAATTCATCAATATATATATGCATTCATATAATAATACACCAATATATACATTCATATAATAATTCATCAATTCAAAATTATTCATGACAAACCAAGTTAGACTCATCACAACATAGGTTAAATACTCTTTAATTGAACTCATAGTACACAAGCTTTGAAGTTTGGAGACAATCCATAAGTTTTGGGTTGACTTAGAAATAGTTATGCGAAATTTTCATTAAATTTCACTAAGACCTCCTTGGAGTATTTTCATCATAACTCAAAAACCAAAAATCGTTTTCACGTCAAACTAAAGCCATTGGAAAGCTAACAAAATTATCTAAAACTTTCATGTTTACACCCAAAGGCTAATTCAAAACAGAAACGTGTGAAAATGACGCAAGAACATGAGAAGGTACACTGCTACCAAGTAATTCGCCTCGCGGGCTGACGTACTCGCCGTGGCGGGCTAGCTCACTTGTCGTGGCAAGCTAGTGGCAAGCAAACACTGCTCTCTGTCACGTTACAGCTCTCCGTGGCGAGAAGGTTACTCGCCGTGGCGAATCGTGACAGACTTCTGTCGGGAAGGACGATTTTTCACCCCAAAAACCCAATTTTCATCTACCCCAATCCCAAATTTGATGGGGAACTCAACCTGTGATAATTTTACAACCTGAACATCAATTATACACGAATTCAATGGATTTTCTACTCCAATATCAACCAAATTCTACCCTAAAGCCTAATTCTCAAATTCACAAAACAATAACAACAACTACGTGCTAAATTCAATTTACAGAATTATATAACCTAAGATTAGAGAATGATAGTCCCACCCTTACCTTAGATTAAGTGATTACAAGAATCTACAAGCTCTCCCTTCTCTTTTATCTGACTCTTAGTTTTTATATCTCTTAACCCCAACATAATTCTAATTAATTCCACTTACTTCCAATTAATTCTAATTCAGCCCCTTCAAGTCTAATTATTCTAATTTCCAACATATCCTACTAAATAATAATATAAAGCCACTTAATAAAATATTAATACACAACAACATGTCACTTATCAACATAAATCATATAAGTCATATAAAAGACTCTAAACTCAACCAAAATAATCGAATAAATAAATAGGGCGTTACACTAAGCATCGAATGCCTTCTAAATCTTCTGAAATAGTCGTTGCTCCAGGCTTCCATTCCTTCTGCAATCATATCCATTCAGAAAAACAACTTTAAACAAACTTCAGCTTCTAGTCTTCCGACTCTGATGAACTTTAGCTTCTGATGATCTTTAGACTCTCTGATGATGTCAGCTTCTAGTAAACAACTTCTGATGATCTTCAGACTCTATTTTTGAATCTTTCAACATAATCTTCCTTTTTGTAAATTCCATTGCTCTCTTTTTTTCTTCCAGAACCTATTTTTGAAATAAAGACTAATAACTTTTTGTCTATGGTCCTGCACATGTGAACAAATATTAGCGTATCCAATTGACATTTTTAATACCTTTTTATCATCAAAACTCAAAGGTGATAGTGTTAAACACTTTGTTCCAACACCGTCTTTTCCGCTCTTCTTATTGTGTTAATGTTTGAAAATTATGAACATTATTTTTATAAGAAATTTTGATTTTGATTAAAACTAAAAATATAAATGTTTGTTGTTTTCAAATAATAACAAATTAAGCTAACCATGATTATCTATTTCAATGACCCAAACAATATAACAAAAAAATAAAATCTAAATTCTTTTTTTAATGACAACAACAACAATCTTTATTATAGAAAAAGTTGTTTAAGGGTATAATTGAGATAGTGATAAAGTAATTATAAATATAGTCATATAGTTTGTTACACTTTATATATATATATTATTTATTTTTTTTAATATTTAAATTTATTCTTATCTATTTGTTACATGTGTTATTTGTATTGAAAATTGAGAGCATTCTTGGAATGAAAAAGTAAGCCCAAAAGATTTGAAAGAAGTTGTTTTCTTTATATATAGGATAGATGATAATTACAATGGTAATGAACATATGCAATTTACAAGGGAGTATTAAGCTAACACAAGTTCCTAAGATTCATTGAACTTAATCTTCTCGCTATACAATGCACCTTAGCTAATTGGAAAGTGGAGAATTAATATATTTTAATTTCCAACACTCCACATCTAGCTGGTGATAACTTCTCCATTCCCAACTTAGACACAATTCTTTCAAAAACTGGGCAGCTCAGTCCTTTGGTGAAGATAACTGCAAGTTGACCTTGTGAAGGAACATAAGGTGTACAAATCAAACCAAAATCAAGCTTATCTTTGATAAAATGCCTATCCACCTTAATGTGTTTTGTTCGATCATGTTGAACAAGATTGTGAGCTATACTAAATGTTGAATTATCATCACAATAGAGCTTCATAGTTCCATCCCATTTAATCTTCAAATCTTCTAAGATAATCTTCGTCCAAAGTAATTCACAAATACCTTGTGACATAGCTCGAAACTCGACTTCAACACTTGATCAGGCCACAACATTATGTTTTTTACTCCTCCAAGTTACCATATTTCCTCCAAGGAATTTACATTACCCTGAAGTCGATCTTCGGTCAATAAGTGATTCGGTATAACCAACATCGATATAAGCCTCAAGAGTAGCATTCTGATTCCTTTCTACAAAATTCCTCTTGAGTTCCCTTAAGATATTGCAAAATCCCATAAGTAACATGTAAATGAACTTCCCTTGGGTTGTGCATAAATTAACTAACCACACTAACTACATATGCAATATCTGACCTTGTTTGGAAAAGGTAAATTAATCTCCCAACCAATTTTTGATACATTTTCTTAGCCACCACACGACCTTCTTCCACATTACCCAACTTATGGTTTGAATCAATAGGATTGCCTAAAGGCTTACAAGCTAGCATACTTGTCTCCATGAGAAGATCTATGATATACTTGAGATATGGAAATTTCCTTTTTTGAGTGGGCCACCTCTATTCCTAAAAAAAACTTCATCCTCCCAAGAGCTTTCCTTGCAAATTCTTTTGCTAAATGTTGAGTCAATACTTGTTGTTCCTTCCAATCATTTCAAGTCACGTTAATATCATCAACCTATACCAACAACATTGTTACTCCCCCAAATGTAGAGTGTTTAATGAGCAATGTATGATCTCTGTCACTCTATTTGTACCCAAAGGCTGTCATAGCTTTAGTAAACCTTCCAAACCATGCTCAAGGTGACTGTTTCAGCCCATATAATGTCTTCTTCAGCCTACAAACAAAATTGTCAGAAACTTTTTTCCCAAATCCCGGTGGAATCTCCATATAAATTTCTTCCTCAAGATCTCCATGTTTCCAGCAACTTTTTTGGAACAACAATGCTCTGGTTTGTTCTAAGAGTTGCTCATATTTCCTTTCCGCAATCCCATTTTGTTGTGGTGTTTTGACACACGAAGACTCATGGATTATTCCTTCATTTTGGCAGAATAGAGTGATGACTTGATTAAATCTTGACCATTATCTACCTAAGTCTCTTTATGCTCACGCCAAATTGATTTTTTATCATCAAAAAGAAATTTGGAAAAACAGTGCTCACTTCGAATTTTTGTTTAAGTAGAAAAGTCCAAGTAACTCAGGTACAATCATGAATAAAAGTTACAAACCATGGAGCCCCTGAAATTGAAAGAAGTTGTTTTCTTTATATATAGTATAGATGATAATTACAATGGTAATGAACATATGCAATTTACAAGGGGGTATTAAGCTAACACAAGTTCCTAAGATGCATTGAACTTAATCTTCTCGCTATACAATGTACCTTAGCCAATTGGAAAGTGGAGAATTAATATATTTTAATTTCCAACACTCCACATCAAGCTGGTGAATAGGTATTTTCCATTCCCAGCTTAGACACAATTCTTTCAAAAATTGGGCAGCTCAGTCCTTTCGTGAAGATAACTGCAAGTTAACCTTGTGAAGGAACATAAGGTGTACAAATCAAACCAGAATCAAGCTTCTCTTTGATAAAATGCCTATCCAACTTAACGTGTTTTGTTCGATCATGTTGAACAAGATTGTGAGCTATACTAAATGTTGACTTATCATCACAATAGAGCTTCATAGTTCCATCCCATTTAATCTTCAAATCTTCTAAGATAATCTTCGTCCAAAGTAATTCACAAATACATTGTGACATAGCTCGAAACTCAGCTTCAACACTAGATCAGGCCACAACATTATGTTTTTTACTCCTCCAAGTTACCATATTTCCTCCAAGGAATGTACATTACCCTGAAGTGGATCTTCGGTCAATAACTGATCCGGTATAACCAACATCGATATAAGCCTCAAGAGTAGCACTCTAATTCCTTTCTACAAAATTCATCTTCCTGGAGTTCCCTTAAGATATTGCAAAATCCTAGAAGCAACATGTAAATGAACTTCCCTTGGGTTGTGCATAAATTAACTAACCACACTAACAACATATGCAATATCTGACCTTGTGTGGAAAAGGTAAATTGATCGCCGAACCAATTTTCGATACATTTTCTTAGCCACCACACCAACTTCTTCCACATTACCCAACTTATGGTTTGGATCAATAGGACTGCCTAATGGCTTACAAGCTAGCATACTTGTATATACTTGATATATACAAATTTCCTTTTTTGAGTGGGCCACTTCTATTCCTAAAAAAAACTTACACCTCCCAAGAGTTTTCATTGCAAATTCTTTTGCTAAATGTTGAGTCAATACTTGTTGATCCTTCCAAACTATGCACGAGGTGACTGTTTCAGCCCATATAATGTCTTTTCAGCCTACAAACAAAATTGTCAGCAACTTTTTTCCCATATCCCGATGGAATCTCCATATAAATTTCTTCCTCAAGATCTCCATGTAAGAATGCAACTTTCATATCAAATTGTTGTAATTCCCATTCGTAATTGGTAGCAAGGGATAATATAACTTGGAATGTATTCATCTTTGCCATGGGGCCAAAATTTTCTGAATAATCAATGCCATAGGTTTGTGTGAAACCTTTAGGAACCAACCTTGCTTTGTACCTCTCAAATGTCCCATCAACCTTGTATTTTACTGAAAACAGCCACTTGCAACCAACTGATTTTTTTGCATCTTGCAAAGCAACCAACTCCCATGTTTTATTCTTCTCTAATGCCTCCATCTCTGTATTCATAGCCTGCTTCCAGTTTTTATCAGCTAATTCCTCACAAACATTAGTGGGAATTACAATGGTGTTTAAGTTTGAAAGAAGGTTTTATGGGCTTGAGAATTTTTTTGAAATGAAATATAATTTGAAAGAGAATATAGTGGCCTTTTTGTGCATTCTATAATCCCTTTTCTAATGGCAATTGGGAGGTCAAGGTTACCTTTAACTATTAGGTTTCCTAGTTCATTGTGTAGGATTTGAATTTTATCTTGAAAAACTGAAAAAATCAGAATTAGTTTCATTTATTGAAGAACTTTTTCGGACTCTTGGACATGTGTAGATTCAGGATTGGTCTCCAATCTTCTTGTGTACACCAAATTCTTTTCAAACTTATAAATTTCAGCTCTGCATTCAACCAATGTGTCATTCTTAACTCTATTTTAAGCCACTACTTCATCTCCAAATTTACCGTCAAATCCATCTTCAACTATTGCCTTAGGTGCTAAAGATGGACTAGATGGTTGGATTGACTTGGGCTTAACTAAACGAATGGAAGAATGATAATTTTAGGATGAATTTCCTTATCTTCCTTTAAATTATCCCCCTGAAGATAAGGTTGTATGAAATAAGCTTCCTCTTCATGAAATGTAACATCCCTAGACGCAAAGAATTTTTTGTAAGGAGGATGGTAACATTTGTATCCCTTTTAAGTGAAGGAGTAACCAAGAAAAACACATTTTAGAGCTATAGGGTCGAGTTTTCCCCTATCACGAGTATATACATCAACAAATGAGACACAACCAAATATTTGTGGTGGAAGATTAATAGTAATGGACAAGTTAGGATAAAATGAAGAAAGAACATCCATAGGAGTCTTATACCCCAAGACTTTAGAGGGTAACCGATTAATAAGATATGTTGTTGTGAGGACAGCTTCTCGCCAAAAAGATTTTGGAACATTTTTTTGGAACAACAATGCCCTGGTTTGTTCTAAGAGATGCCCATATTTCCTTTCCGCAATCCCATTTTGTTGTGGTGTTTTGACACAAGAAGACTCATGGATTATTTCCTCATTTTGGCAGAATAGAGTGATGACTTGATTAAATTTCGACCATTATCTACCTAAGTCTCTTTATGCTCACACCAAATTGATTTTTTATCATCAAAAAGAAATTTGGAAAAACAGTGCTCACTTCAGATTTTTGTTTAAGTAGAAAAGTCCAAGTAACTCAAGTACAATCATGAATAAAAGTTACAAACCATCGAGCCCTTTAAACATTTGGAATAGTAGATGGACCCCAAACATCATAATGAATGAGATCTACTTCTTGTATCACTTAAAGGAAAAGGCACACGCTTATGTTTTGCAAATTCACACACTTCATAACGAAAGCCTTTCAACGTTAAACCCAAAAAAAAAATGGAAACATAACTTTGATGACTCCAAAAGAAGGATGTCCTAACCGACATTGAAAAATAATTTTTTTTCTTTACAAGAGAGCGTAGACTCTGACATGAATGAGTGAGATAGATAGTCTTTGGTGTGGTAGATAAATTTGTTTCCTCAAGATAATAAAGACCATTTCCCTCTCTAGCACGTCCAATCGTCCTCCCTGTTTCCTTGTCTTGAAATTCACAACAATAACTTCGAAAAATAACAGTACAAGATAAATCCTTTGCGAGTTTTTGTATAGAGACAAGGTTGGTGGCCAACTTTGGGACATGAAGTACAATTTGTAAGGTTATAGAGGAATTTATTTAAATATCTCCAATGCCAGCCACAGTTACAAGTGTACCATCAACAATAGTTATTTCCTTATTGCTGGGACTAGGGGAATAAGTGGAGAAGTAACTTGAACACAATGTCATATGGTCTATGGCACTGGAATCTAAAACCCATAAGAGGGTAGAATTAGGAGTTTTTGAGACAAGAAATCCGAATAAAAGTGGAAACATACCTGAGTACGCTAGAGTACACGTACTTGATGGCTTTTCCATACTAATGAAGGAAGGTCTCAACCTTAAACCACCTTCAATGATGGTTAAGAATCCAAATGGAGTCAGAACATCAGTTGTCAACACTAGTCAAACTTGGTCAACGCCAGTCAACTCTGGTCAGAGGTGATTCGTGGTGGCAAACGGTGCTCTTGACAGCACAAGGTTCCCAGTCAAGTTTGAACTATTTATGACAGCACAACTTGCCCAACCAGATTACTATTTGGTTAAGCTATTTGCGGAAGCAAACTCGCTTAGATTAAGAGCTCTGATGCTGTGTGAAAAATAGGAAGAGAGAATTTTCTGATTGTGCTTGAGTTACTTTGCACTCAGCATCAGAATTAAGCTTACACATGTTCCTAAGAAACACTGAACTTAATCTTCTTGCTATACAATGAACTTCATCTACTTGAAAAGTGAAGAATTAAATATTTTAATCTCCAACAGGTTGTGTTAAGGATTTTGCGATTTCAACTTTTATGTTTGTTGCGTTATAGATTATGGTCGTAGTGGTGTGAAATAAATCACAAAATTTCAAAACTCATATTAAAATTATTTGCTAACTTATAATCTATAAGGGTAGTGTTAACGTGTATCTTTAGGGCACATGTTAAAAAACACAAATGAAGAAAGATTTTCTAAAATTTTGTGCATTTAATTGATTAAAAAGTTAAAAATTAAATGCAATACACACATTCCAATAAATTATTTCTATATTTGAATTATTAACTTGTGCCTTGAGGGCACAAGTTAGCATTTCCCAATCTATAATACCATTTTTTTTAAAAGGATGTATAATAACTTAACTTCTCATTGTTTATAATTTCATGACGGTAATTCTTTTCATAATTTTTTAATGAATTTTTTTCTTCTTATAAAAAAAATTAATCATTAATAAATTTAAATCGTACCCGGAACGATGATGTTTCGTCGCACGTTTCTTCATAACCGTCTTCGTGATTTTCGTCCAATCTATCAAAATGAGAAAAGTAGGTAACAGACACGACCAGTACTGTTTTGTCACTGTTGTTTTCAAGGTAGTAAACCATTTTGTTAGAACCTTGCTTGCTTTGAATTGTGGTGGATCTCCTACCCACCACACGTCTACTCAAGCAAGAAATTGTAACTTCTGAAAATTCACATTTAAAAGACATAGGGATGCAAAAACTTATTACCCATCTCTAAAGCAACGGGAGGTTAAATTTATGTTTAACATTGTGTGGGTTAGCAGAAATCACGACGAATTAGCGTTTTTGGAAAAAAAAATTGTATTTGAGGATTGATTTTGTCATCCAAAAATCTTAGCAGCATAGTTTGTTGTCCATTTGTCTTCAATTCATGTGTAATTTATATATATATATATATATAATGAAAGGTTATTTGAATAGAAAACTACACCTTATAGCTATTGCAAAATTATTGTAGCTCACCGTGATTTAAAAAAAAAAAAAAACCAAACCTATTACCTAAGAAGCACTTAAAGGCACATGAAAGGTTTGATATTACTTACCATTTATGCCTATCTGAATTCAATACAGCAAGTAATTACTATGGCTGGTAATCAAACTCCAAGCTATTTTGTGTGGGAAGTCGTCTTTACAATGTGCATCATGGTATCGGGACTCGTGCTTCTAGCAATTCTCATCGGAAACATACAGAGCTTTTGTCAGTCTCTTGGAAAGAGGTAAAAGGTTTCTCTTATTTTCTGTGCATGTTAATTCTAGGCAACAATGGTTCTCATTTGTCGTGTTGGTTTGGTTACGAGGCGACAAAAATTAGATTGAATCGATTTTGGCTCTATCTACCATGAAACATGTTGAAATATTAATATTTATTATATTATGATATGATTTGTTAGTATCTTAGGAGTTATGATAGGGTTGCATTCCAATTTATATCATATCTCAAGTATATAAATAGTTGGTTTTCAACCTTTTCAATGTTAATGAGAGATTTCATATTCAGAATGGTATCTAGAGCAAGGTTTTTCTTTGGGTTCTACCGACAAGGCTAACCCTAGTTTTTTAGTTTGTTTGGTCTCAACTCAGCTGTGCGAGCACAACCACTGCTGACAGTTGCTGGAGCAGCCACTGCCACTTTCACCGCCATAGATACACACTCAGGAATTAGAATCAAACGATACTGATTTGCTTTCCATCGTCGAACGCCAATCGACGCACCGCCAAACACCACCTTCCTGCCGCCACTTTCAATCGCCACTTCCATCATATGGCTTGCCTTGTTGTTTTGTTTTGTTTGGGACCATCAACAACACGTAGGTCCTACTTTTGAGAGGTCGTTCGGATATTTCTTTGAAGTTGATTGGTTTTCGGCAATTTTGCTGCGTTTTAGGCTTCGTGGGTCATTCTCTGGTTGCTTTAGTCTGCCACTTTTGTTGTTTCATTTTGGTTGCTGCAAATTTGTCTTTGGACGTCATTCAAAGGTTTTTTGTGTTAGTGTTAGTGGTTTGATGGCTTTCCAACCAGTTTTATCTCTGGCCACTTTGGCTCATTTTGGTAATTGTACGACTTGTCTATCTCACTGCATCATATGATGGATTTTAGATTCCAGTGCTTCCGATCATAGTTAGTAATCCCTCTATTATCTCTAATTTGTCACCTCCAAAGATACCTGACTATATTACCCTTGCTAACGGTTCAAAGGCACACATTATTGGTATTGGCCAGGCCTCACCTCTTCCATCTCAATCATTGAATTATGTGTTATTTGTACCTAGTTGTTCTTTTAATTTGATATCAATGAGTAAACTCACTCGTGTGAAAAATAGGAGGAGAGAATTTTTTGAATGTGCTTGAGTTTCTTTGCACTCAACAGCAGACTTGATTTATAATTATGATAATTACAATGGTAATGAACATATATGCAATTTAGAAGGGAGTATTATGCTAACACAAGTTCTTAAGATACATTGAACTTAATCTTTTTGCTATACAATGTACCTTAGCTAATTGGAAAGTGGAGAACTAATATATTTTAATTTTCAACACTCCATATCAAGCTGATGAATAGGTATTTTACATTCCCATCTTAGACACAATTCTTTCAAAAACTGGGCAACTAAGTGCTTTGTTGAATATATCTGCAAGTTGACATTGTGACGGAACACAAGGTGTACAAATGAAACCGGAATCAAACTTCTCTTTGATGACTTATTATCACAATAGAGATTAATAGGTCCATCCCATTTAATCTTCAAATCTTCTAAGATAATCTTCAGCCAAAGTAATTCAAAAATACCTTGTGCCAAAGCTTGAAACTCAGCTTCAACACTAAATTGGGCCATAACATTTTGTTTTCTACTCCTCCAAGTTACAATATTTCCTTCAAGGAATGTACAATACCCTGTAGTGGATCTTCAGTAAGTAATTGAACCAACATAATTAGCATCGGTATAAGACTCAAGAGTAGCACTCCCATTCCTTTCTAACAAAATCTCTCTTCCTGAAGTTCCCTTAAGATACTACAAAATCATGTGAGCTGCACGTATATGAACTTCCCTTGGGTTGTGCATAAATTGACGAACCACACTAATAGAGTATGCAATATCCCGTCTTGTGTTGAAAGGTAAATTAATCTCCCAACCAATCTTTAATACATTTCCTTATCCACCACAACATATTCTTCCACATTATCCAACTTATGGCTTTGATCAATAGGATTGCTGACAAGATTACAAGCTAGCATACATGTTTCCATGAGAAGTTCTATGATATACTGTTATTGTGATATAAAAAATCCCATTTTGAGTGGGCCACCTCTATTCCTAAATAAATATTTCATCCTCCCAAGAGTTTTCATTTTAAATTCTTTTGCTCAATGATGAGTCAATACTTGTTGTTCCTTCAAATCGTTTCCAGTCACGATAATATCATTAACATATACCAACAATAGTGTTACTCCCCCTAAATTAGAGTGTTTAATGAAAAATGTATGATCTTTGTTACTCTGTTTGTACCCTAAGTCTATCATAGCCTTAGTAAACCCTTCCAAACCATGCTTGAGGTGACTCTTTCAGCCCAAATAATGCCTTTTGCAGACTGCAAACAAAATTGTCAGCAACATTTTTCACATATCCCAATGGAATCTCCATATAAATTTCTTCCTTAAGCTCTCCATGTTAGAATGCATTTTTCACATAAAATCGTTGTAATTCCCACCTATAATTGGAAGGAAGGGATAATATAACTCAGATTGTATTCATCTTTGCCACCGGGGTGAAAGTTTCTCAATAATCAATGTCATAGGTTTGTATAAAACCTTTAGCAACCACCCTTGCTTTGTACCTCTCAACTGTCCCATCAACCTTGTATTTTACTTTAAACACCCACTTGCAACTAACTGGTTTCTTTCCATCCGACAATGCAACCAACTTCCATGCTTTATTCTTCTTTAATGTCTCCATCTCTGTATCCATAGCCTGCATCCTGTTTTTATCGGATAGTGCCTCCCAAACGTTAGTGGGAATTTGAATGGTGTTTAAGTTTGCAAGAAAGGTCTTATGGGCTTGAATCTTATTTTAAAATAAAATATAATTTGAAGAAGTATATAGTGGCCTTTTTGTAGATTCTATAATTCCCTTTCTAATGGAAATTGGGAGGTCAAGTTTACCTTCAATTATTGGGTTTCCTGTTTCGTTTTGTGAGGCTTGAATTTTATCTTGTAAAACTTAAAAATCAGAATTAGTTACATTTGTTGAACGACTTTGATCGAACTCTTGGACACGTGTAGACTCAGGAATGACCTCCAATCTTCTTGCGTACACCAAATTTTTTTCCAACTTATCAACTTCAGCTTTGTTTTCAACCAACATGTCATTCTTAACTCTATTTTCAACCACTGCTTCATCTCCAAATTCATCTTCAAATCCATCTTCAACTATTGCCTCAGGTTCTAATGATGGACTAAATGGTTGGATTAACTTAGGCTCAGGTATACTTAACTCGAGAATTGGAAGAGTAATAGTTCTGGTTGAATTTCCTAATCTTCCCTTAAATTCTCCCCCTTAAGATAAGGTTGTCGGAAATAAGTTTTCCCTTCATGAAATGTAACATCCCTAGACACAAATAATTTTATGTAAGGTGGATGGTAAAATTTGTATGCTCTTTGAGTGGATGAGTAACCAAGAAAAACACATTTTAGAGCACTAGGGTTAAGTTTTCTCCTATCATGACTGTGGACGTGGACAAATGAGAAACAACCAAATATTTGTGATGGAAGAACAATAGTAGTGGACAAGTTAGGATAAATGAAGAAAGAACATCCATAGGAATCTTATACCCCAGACTTTAGAGGGTAACCAATTAATAAGATAGGTTTATTGTTGCAGTCACCACAAATTCTTTGACAAGCTTGTCATCACAAGTACCCAACTCACACACAATCCTCATTAGGCCAACTTCTTTTAACATCTCCACGATTTCTTTGCACTCAAGGGCATCTTTGCTCAACTCTCTTTCCAGAGCAATCCTCCTTTGACACACAAACTTCCACTTCTAGAAACTTTCCTTATAATGGAAGGACACATTGTCCAAGGGTGCAGCAGGCACATTAATAGGGACCTTCATACCTTCAACCTTTTTCCTACTAGGCAACACAATGTATTGAACATCCTAAACACCAGTCTTAGAGTCACTAGAAGGAGCTTGCTTCCTTTTTAATGACTTTTTCTTAACATCAGGGATCTCCACCTTGCTCTATTTCTTTGCAGGTCCCACAGCAAAAGTCACAACAATTTTATTTCGAGTCTTTGAGGACTTACCAGAAGCTTCCACAAACTTTCCTTTCTTCTTCTACTTTAACCTAGTAGCAATACTAGGAGCCATCCTCTTGCCTATAGGTTCTCATCAAAATCAATGTCATGCACATTATGAATGACACCAAAAGTCGCATCTTTCTCCACATCTCCTTTAGGTTTATCTTCAACCACATTATTGTGGGGATTATTAAACGGCACAGAATCATTAGAAGTAATATCATCATTTTAGCTGTTCATAGACACATGTTCAGAAGCACTAACATCTTTTTCAGTGGTGGTTGCAACAACAATATACTCTGTTTGGACAAGGGATGGTCTAGTAGCAGGTTCATCAACACTAACATCGAGGATCTTAGGCATGGTTTTATCAACACCAACAACCTGTTGGACCTGAGATGGTCCAACATTTGGTCTGACATCATACTCGGATGGAATATCAGAGGTTTCATTTGTGAGCTCAACAATGGTTTCATCAACATGGAAAGTCAAAAGGTCAGGACGATTTTCTTTATGAGGGGAGTCATGTACATTATTATCAACAACACCATCAACATAATCATTCACAAAACTTGATTTTCCTAGGGCTTTTTCAGATCTAGGGTTTTCATGGCTTACAACATCAGAGACATATTTCTTAGATGTCTCAACAATAGCAAAAACATTGGGTTCAACATGCAACAGTTTTACAATAGGATCAACATACGGACTAGTCATGGTATGGGGTTGTTTAAAAATAGAAATAGGATTTCCAGACCTAGTCTCACTAGAGGGAATACTAACTGACACATAAGGGGTTTCAGATTTACTTACATTTTTGGACTTCGTCTTTTTGGCAGCATGAGTTCTTGTTCTTGTCTTTGTTGGAACATGTCCTGGAACGACCAAAATAGGCACCACATCAGTGATCACAGCCAGAGGATCCTCCTTTGCGCTTGATCGAGTAACCCTGGCCCTTGATGGAGTATTCTCACTTAAATCCTTTGTTTTTTCCCAAGTTTGAATCAGAGGTGTTAGGCATGCTAGAATCTTGAGTTACTTTGAATTTCATCTTGAGAGAGTAAACAAGAAAGATGTTGAAGTGTTTTCTGAAAATATAGAGAGAGATAATGATAATTTAGGAGGAGAGTAATTTATGCCATGTTGAGGAAAAGTTAAGGAAGTTTTGTAATGATTTTCCTGATTACGTGTGCACCACTAAATGGAGGGAAGAGAAAGTAACTGTTGCATGCCACATTTCCTGTAGAGAAATGATATTTGAACATCTATTTTGTGACAACTTTTTCTCTCATACTTGCATTATTTGTTACTTTATCTCTCTATTGCTTTCGTTTTCATGCAAATGCTTAATTTTTTTTATTTTTTTTGTAAATTATGGTTGTCCCATAAGTTGCCAACCAAATGGTTGTTCAAATAACACTCCTCTTTCCTATCATTGCTATAACTACTAAAAAATACAAATGCCTAATTCGCCCAACAAATTCTTAAATTGGACTGCATATAAAGCCTTGGTAAAAATATATGTCAGTTGCTTCTCAGTAGTCACATGTTCAAGAGTCACAATTTTGTCCTCAACAAGATCTATAATAAAATGGTGATGGATATCAATGTTCTTGGTTCTTCTATATCGAATAAGATTCTTGGAAATATTAATAGCACTCAAATTGTCACAATATAATGTCATGACATCTTCTTCGACATTGTGCTCCTTGAAAATCTGTTTCATCCAAAACAATTGAGAACAACTACTCCCTGCAGCTATATACCATGCCTCAACTATAGATAATGACACACAATTTTGCTTCTTGCTAAACCATGAAATCAAATTGTTCCCTAAGAAAAAGCATCCTCTAGATGTGTTCTTCATATCATCAGTACTTCATTCCCAATCAGCATCACAACATCCCACTAACATTGACCTAGTATCATGGGAGTATAAAATACCATAATCACATGTACCATTAATGTACTTCATCATCCTTTTTACGTTAGTAAGATGACTAACTTTAGTCTTAGCTTGGTATCTAGCACAGACTCCTACAACAAAAGTGATATCTGGTCGACTAGCTGTGAGATACAAGAAACTACCAATCATGCTCCTATAGAGACTTTGATCAACATCTTTTTCTTCTTTTGTCAATTTTACATGTGTTGCAACATGTGTTCTCTTGTGACTAGCACTTTCAAAACCAGATTACTTCACTTCACTATGCTCTTGGCATAGTTTCTTTGAGAAATAAAAATAGTATCATTCATTTGTTTCACTTGCAAGCCAATAAAATAAGTTAGTTCTCCTACAAGACGCATCTCAAAGTCTGATTGCATTTGTTGGAAAAAATCTTGGACCGTCTGGTTCGACATTCTTCCAAGCCTAATATCATCAACATAAATTTATGCAATCATAAGTTTTCCTTTCTCCTTATTCACAAACAAAGTCTTGTCAATTCCACCTTTTTTGTTACCATTATTAACAAGAAATATAGTTAGCCTTTCATACCAAGCCCTTGGAGCCTGCTTCAAACCATAAAGATATTTTCTTAACTTGTATACATGATCATGAAAGCTTGGACCAATGAAACCCTTAAGTTGTTCAACATACATTTCATCATTCAGGTACTCATTCAAGAAAGCACTTTTCACATCCATTTGAAACAATTTGAATTTTAACATGCAAGAAACTCCCAAGAGTACTCTGATTGATTCAAGACGGGCAACAAGAGAAAAATTCTCATCAAATTCCAACTCATTTTATTTGAGTGTACCCTTGAACAACTAGCCTAACCTTGTTTCTGGTCACAATTCCACTTATCAGACTTTTTCTTGTAAATCCATTTAGTACCAATAACATTCATGCATTCAGGTCTAAGAACCAAGTCCCACACTTTATTTCTCTTGAAATGACCAAGTGCCTATTGCATAACATTAATCCAGAACTCATCAGTCAATGCTTCTTTAATGTTCTTTGGTTCAAACTTAGATACAAACATGAGTTTGAGACAACATCTCTAGATCTGGCAGTGATCCCATCATTCAGTCTTCCTATGATATTCTCTTGGAAATGGTTCTTTTGGATTCTAACAGATGGACCTTTGTTGACTTGAAGATCATCTGAATCTATACTAGCTAACTCAATGTTGGACTCAATGTCTGAGACATTATCTAGGACTTCAGTCTGCTAAGGTGATGTTCCATCATCTTCTTAAACAACATCTCTTATTCCAACAATTGAAACATCAATAACAACATTTATGGATTCCATCATCACCTTGGTTTTAGAGTTGAAAACAGTGTAAGCTCTACTATTAGTGGAGTAACCAAGAAATATTCATTCATCACTTTTAGGATCCATCTTTCTTCTTTGTTCACGATCAACCAAGATGTAGCACTTACTCCCAAAAACATGAAAATAAAATGTAGATGAGTTGCCAGACCTTAGGGTACCACAATTATGGATGTAATAGGCAGTCTTCATAGCCTCAACCCAAAAATAGTATGGAAGATTTATCGCATGTAACATGACCTTTGATGACTCTTGCAAAGTCGTATTCTTACATTCAACCACTCCATTTTAGACAAGATGATGTAACATTTGGTTCAACATGGCAAACTCAGTTTCACCTTGTTTCTTTAGGGACTGATAATCTAAAGCTACACCTTTCAAGTTTCCAGACTTCTTTCCAACTTGAAGAATATTATCTAACATATTGGAACCATTGTTCAACATTCTAATAGAGATAACAAAATGACCTCATTTTGTAAACTAGAGATAATAGATATGAGTTTTTCTTTTTCAATCTTGAAATTTGCTGTGATTTTCTTCTACTTATCTCATACATGACAAATCTCCTCACATTTAACATACAACTTTTTGTATGAATCATCAAGTTCTTCATATAATACATCATCATCACAGGATTCTTCATCAAATTCACACCTACCAATGAAAGCCATCACATGGTTTGTTGTTTCATCATCATGCTCTCCTCTTGAGGCATCATCTGACCAAGAGGCTAACATTCCTTTTTTATGTCTCTTAAGGTATGTAGGACAGTTGGCTTTGACATGACCAAAATCTTCACCCTCATGACATTGGACACCTTTCCCTTGGTTTTTCTTTTCTTCAGATCTCCCTTCGCGTTGAAAAACACCATTCTTACTGTAGTCAAACGACATGTTCTTGACATTACGCCTGTTGAATGACATGTACTTGACATTGGGCTTCGACTTCCTGTCCATTCTTTTCAAAACCTGGTTGAATTGCCTACCAAGACGCACAATTACATCTGAAATGATTTCATCAGTATCCACTTCACATTGAACATCTTCCCAATAAGTGTTGGATATGAAGGTTATGTTTTTTTCATCTTCTTAGGTATGTCAATCATACCTAACTCAAAAGTTTGTAATGAACCAATGAGTTCATCTACCTTCATGTTGCTTATGTCTTGGGCTTCCTCAATTGCTGTGACTTTCATGTCATACTTATTGGATAAGGATCTGAGGATTTTCCTAACAAGTTTTTCATGTGACATCGTTTCTCCCAAGGCACGTGATGTATTAGAAATTTAAAGGATACTCATGTTAAAGTCATGAATGGTTTCATCGTCATTCATTCTAAGGTTTTCAAACTCTACAGTAAGGAGTTGGAGCCTTGACATACGCACTTTAGCAGTACCTTAATAAGTAGTATTGGGGATTTCCCATGCATCTTTTAGAACGGTGCTAGTGTTTATCAATATAAACATGTTCTTGTCAACACCATTGAATAAGGCATTCAATGCTTTAGAATTTCCAAGAGCTAGTTCGTTCTCATCCTTGAACCATTCTTCTATTGGCTTCAAGGTAGATGTAGTATTTCCATCTTTATCAATAGGGTTAATAGTGTTTTACCCTGTTATATAGGTCATTTCCGGGTTTCTCCTCTGTAAAAATTTCTTTTTAGATTTCATCCTTGTAATTTGAAGATTTTTTGGTTTTGGACCTTCTTGGCATCAAATTACAAAATTTATGGTACTTTCGCCCCCTGTAATTTGAGCGAATTATGGTTTATCCCCCTGTAATTTGAGCAAATTTCGGTTTACCCCCTACCATATGATCGATTTTGTACAATCAAAATTTATGAAGGTCCAAAACAAAAAATCTTCAAATTATATGGATGAAATCTAAAAAAATAAATTGATAGGGGGAAACCTGGAAATGAGCTGTATTATAGGAGGGTAAAGTAATATTAACCCTAACAATAATAACATGATGTTGCAAACCCTTGATGATATCGCTCCAAGTTTTGATATCCATGGATTTGAGAAAAGTCATCATACGAGCCTTCCAATAATCATAGTTGGTACCATCCGAAATTGGTGGTCTATTGATAGATCTTATTTCCTTTGAGTTGTCCATATGACCAGGATTGATCCAACCCTGTAGCTCACTCAAAAACAGAACAAGGTGCCTGCTTTGATGTCAATTGAAATTATGGCGCTTGATGGACAAACGTCCTACCTAATGTCTTGGACAACAGGTTCGACAATAATGATGTCATGTCAACAAGTACGACAATGCAGCACAATAAACAACAATTAAAGTAAAGTGCAATAAAGAAAGAACACAAAAGATCTGGTAACCCAGTTATGTGCAACGTCACCTACATCTGAAGGCATCCATGCCAAGAAAGGAAATTCATTCTTATAGTATAAGTTAATAGTCTTATGTGAACAAACCTTGTTCACTGCCTTGACACCAAATCACTACCAGTGTATTTCTATCTAAGACTCCCCCTAAATATGAGATCCCATCTCACTTTATCTCAACCATTATCCCTAGTGATCTCCTCAATCACGATTACAATCAAAATAGGAGAACAACTCCAATAAACAAAACCAACTCTTACAAGATGCACTAGAGCAATTTACAAATAACAATAATACAACTCAAACAAACAAATCAGCTCTATGCATCAAAGTGATACAAAGAGAGGTATACAAATGACAAAGACAAGACACAAAACCCTGAGACTCTTTCTCAATATGACGGCTTCGATCAATTTTCACAAGGTTTGAGTCTTCCTTTATATAGCCAGAGTAAGCATGAGTTTTTTCTTCACGGGCTAAATAAATCAGCCGACTAAAACATATATTCGGTCTTTATAATCTTCTAGATTCAAATATATTATTTCCTAAAATGTTTAGGACATTAACTTCAAAAACACAACATAGTAAACCGATAATTAACAAGCTTCTAAAAACACACGCCTCTTTGAGCACAAACTACGTGAATCAAATCTTTAAAAAAAAAATCAATGATCTCACAAACACAATCTTCCAAGAAAGCGAAATAATGTACTTCATATTAAGCTAAGATGTCATACTTAAATGTCTAGGACATCTGGTACAATATCTTGCTAAAACTTCTTGTTTTAAGAAAATGAAGCCAAGACATATTTAAAAACCCATAAGTATGGCTCATGCTACAAGTGAGCTTGTTTGGTTGAAACATTTACTGCAAGAATTACATTTTTGTGAGGTTGGTCAAATGGAACTCGTATGTGATAATCAATCAGCTATACACCTCTCCTCAAATTATGTTTTTCACTAGAGGACAAAACATATAGAAGTCGGTTGTCATTTCATTAGGGAAAAGAATCTCTTTAGTGTCATCAAAATCTCATGTGTCAATTCTAAAGCTCAACTTGATATCTTTACAAAATCTCTTCGAAGTCCTTGGATAACTTACATATGTGACAAGATGAATGCATGTATGCTCCACCTTGAGGAGAGGAGTGTTGAGATATTGATATTTATTATATTTATTGTTATTTATTATATTTATTATACTATGAGTTATGATAAGATTGCATTCCTATTTAGATCCGTTTGTTTTAGTTTTTTTTAAAGGGTCCTGCTAACCGGTGCCCCCGGGGCACTGGTTAAGCATACCATAAAAGGTAATTATTACCATAAAAAGAAACTATTTTTGACTTTATTGTAAATTAATTACACAATTTCAATGCATTAACTACTATATAATTTCCTTTTTCATATCCTTAACCAGTGCCCTGGGGGCATCGGTTAGCATTTCCCTTTTTTAAAATAGGTTTTTGTAGTGTAATATATTTTTGTTATAATTTTTTTAACAAAATTTTTTCAAGGAAAGCTAAAATTCGTTTGAATAGCTTATCTTAAAATGTCATTTTAAGTATTTCATCATTTTGTTATAGTTCTTTTTCTTGGGACACTAGGATTTTGAAAAAATCTCTAAAAAAGCTATTTCAAATAGCTTTTCATAAAAATCATTTTTGAAAGATGGCATTTTTAAAAAAAAAATATGTGACTTTTACTATGTAGAATCTCAAAGAATGAATATTTAAGACAGTGAATGATACAATCTCTTTTTTAACTTATAGCAAATGAATTTGAAATAACTTCTACTATTTTTGAGTAAATTTTCAAAAAATTCATTTTTTTAAAATCTAAAACGAACAGGCCCATATCTCATGTATACTAGATGGTTTTCAACCTTTTCAATATTAATGAGAAATTTCATATTCAACAAAACCAAATAAACACATCATCTGTTTCCTTCCAAATTTACTCCTGTTCCTTTCATTTGAAAATCTAAGAAAATGTATCAAACTATACGGTGTAATTCATGGCATCAACACGCGTCATAAGTTTGATCTTTCCTACTGTGGGATTCATATTATCATTATTTTGGAATGAGATACTTATGTTAAACTAGGAAAACACGTCTTCCCTAAATATTTTATAATGATAATTCTTTGTAGTAAAACTACAAAATTTGACTAATAATGGTACTTTGTTAGTAAATTTTCATGACGTCTTCCATCCTGGTTGCTTACAGGAAGCTAAAAAATATGTGTAGAGGCCGTGATGTTGAGCAATGGATGACACATCGTCGTTTACCAGATGATCTCAAAAGGTTTGTAATATTCTAACTCTTTTAACGAGTCGCATCAACATTGCCATAACACATCTATCAAAAAATGGTTACACATGATTTGTTGGATATTTCCAAAATATAAGTTTGAAATGTTAAAGTATTTATAAATTATAACAGTGGATAAGCAGCTACACAATTGTGTTAATAGCCAAGTGGTGGTGACACTTTGTGGAAGTGATGCAATTGTTGGGAATCGAATGCAGGGGCTCGAGTTCATCTACTGGACCAACACAATGATTTGAGACAAATTCTGAACGTTAAATGTATATAACCTTTCGGTTTGGCCAGAGTTGAATCTATTCAAATAGTCACTTTCCTTCATCAATTGACACGAGTTTCTCTATAAACAGCTATAATTCTAAAGGCAGAATACAAAACACGAAAATTTTGGTTTCATGAGTCAAAATTATATTGAAAATAGTTATAAGTCAATTCTTCATTTCTCTGGTGCACGAGTTTAATTGAGAGAACGTTATTGTGTAAAATATCATTGATTGATATGCTTGATATGAGTGTGCAATTCATATAAAGGGTTACAAAGTGTCCAAAGGGGATTCATTAGTTTTGCCACCTGCATCCGATTTGCATAAACTGGTGGGGTAAGTCAAACCTAAAGTTTAGTGTGTCCACGCATGCTTTGAAGCTTATTTGTGCAATCTTCTTCTTTTTCCAAGTATTTGCAGTTGTCTCCATCACAAGATCCAACATAATCTACAAATGATAGATACTATCTTGTCTGTCATGCAGGAGAGTACGACAGGCTGAAAGGTATAGTTGGGCTGCGACAAGGGGTGTTCCTGAGAATATGGTTCTCGAGAATTTGCCAGATGATCTCCAGAAAGACATAAGACGCCATCTCTTCAAATTTGTTAATAAAATATTTGGTTCAGATGTTTTGTGAACTTTAAAATGTCACCTATAATGTAATAAATAAAATTCTTTTTTCCCTACGTGTCTGCCTGTAGCTTGCTGGAATCCAATAGAAGTTGAATGAGAAAACAATTTTCAAGACAAATCTTTATGTATATTCATAATTAAACTAAAAAAATTACGCATCAAGTCTGAGCGCTATTTATAGTGATGATTTAATTTTCTATGCTGATCTAACATTTCTACAGGTTCGAATTTTTTCCCTGATGGCTGAGGATGAACCTATCTTAGACGCCATTCGTGAGAGACTAATGCAGACAACATACATAAAAGGAAGTAGAATTCTTAGTCAGGGTGGTCTTGTACAAAAGATGGTGTTTATTGTGCGTGGAAAATTGGAGAGCATCGGAGAAGATGGAATTCTGGTTCCATTATCAGTAGGGGATGCTTGTGGTGAAGAACTTCTCAGATGGTATCTTGAACAGTCTTCTGAAAGCAAAGGTACAACTATACTTGATATAATGATAACATGCCTCAAAAGAAGTAGCAATAATCATCCTTTTTTTTATGGTGGTCGGGGTTTGAACCCCAGACCTTGCATATATTATGCATTGTCCTAACCAACTGAGCTAAGCTCACCAGGACGCAATAATCATCTGGAACAACTAAAAGATGCTTCATCAATATTTATTTTTTATTTTATTTTTCATTATGTGTTAGACTTCATAATGAAAATATAGAAATTAGTCAGACTTCACTCCATTTAGTCAGTTAGTTTATTGATCTTTTCCCAAGCTCTATTGAAAGAGCAAATTGCAATCGTTTTCTTTTTATGAATCAATTAATATGAATATTAAGAATTTTTTTCTCTCCATCAAGCTCTAAAGCATATATCTACCAAAAAAAAACTCAAGCTTATTTTACCTTGGATAAATCTTCATCTGTCATCCTTTGATTTGTAACTCAGTTTCTCTTGTAGAAGGTAAACGAGTAAAGATTCAAGGACTGGACTTAATTAGTGACAGAACAGTATTATGCTTAACCAATGTGGAGGCATTTTCACTCAACGCTAAAGACATTGAAGAAGTCACAACTCGTTTTTCAAGACTCCTGCGGAACCCTTGCGTTCAACATGTCATAAGGTCATTCCTTCCTTCCATTACCTTGTTGTGTTTCTCTCGATAGAAAAAATGTTGTTTCATTTTTACTATAACTTCTCTAT
>Ga0228710_1000034_pt1 | contig 92872 bp, 48 predicted proteins | sample MedpolnodulmetaG_FD_177995 | JGI IMG/M metagenome (GOLD analysis project Ga0228710, IMG submission 177995) | Root nodule microbial communities from Medicago polymorpha collected in Santa Monica, California, United States - pink nodules | ecosystem: Host-associated > Plants > Roots > Nodule...
AAAAGAAAAATTTGAGAGGGAAATTAGTGACGGAAAAATTGAAATTCCTCACAAATTTCTTGGTCGCAAAATTTAGTGACGGAATTTGAGAGGGATTTCACGTTTTCCCTCACTAAATTTCCCTCACCAATTTTTGTTTTTTTAGTAGTGGTGAGCATATTGTTGGATAATGCATTATAACATTTCTCCAGGGGTTGCAAAAAATCTTATATTTTTTATTTAAAAAAATTATTCAATGTGGGGATGGGGATGGGACGGGGATACCCGAACCCGTCGGGGACGGGGATGAGTTCAATTTCTCATCCCCGTTGGGTATGGGTAGGGTAATGGGTAAGTATATTAGAATCGGGTATGGGGACGGGGAATGTAAAACCCGTCCCCACCCCGCCCCAATGCCATGCCTAGAATCACTCTCCAATAATGCATTTTTCCATGATTATGTCAATCAAGAGTTTTTAGTCAAAGAATAATTTTATTTATCGTAGTTATTTATCTCTTTTTTTAGCAAACATAGAGTTATTTACTTATTTATCTAAACTTTATTTAAAAGTTTAGTTATTTATCTAAACTTTAGTTATATATAAAATATTATTGGTGTATCAAGTGTGAGTAAGTTACATATTGAAAGAAGAATGTAAGTGAGAATTCAGTTATATACCTAAGGTCCTAAAGAAGTGAGTTAAGTCTAATTCCATTTATGTGGTAACTCAAAACTAAATGTGATGACTTCCACTTGTTAAAAAAAATAAATGTGATGACTTCCATATACACTTTAAAAATTAATTACTTTTTTACTTGAAACAAAATAGAAACTTACATTACTCAAGTAATTTCTAAATCTTTCTCTAAAAAACAATTTTTAAATCTGTCCACTTCGTAAGAAAAAAGCTTGATCTAGGACAAACATGCAATCAAGGGTAATATTTGAGTAGGGTTGAATTATTGCAATTTGGTACCACGGTGAATTCGACGGAATTAAAATTAGTCGTTCTAATTTTTCAAAAGCTATACTATTTTTTAACTTTTGCATAATCACGGTAGCTCAATGGCATGGGTAAATTCATTATAATTTCAAAGATGCATGTGTTTCTTTGGGTAAACAACTTAGTTGCATTCTATATCGCAAACACTATTATAATAAGCGCACAAACACTTATCATAGTCAATGCTTATATATAAACTTACATAAACTAATGTTATAAAAATAAAATAAAGTTAAATTGTATTTATATATTGCAAAAATAAAATAAAATAAAGTTAAATATATTTATATATGCAATAAGGCTGTTTGTGTAAACTATATTGGATAACTAACAAAAATAGGCCAAAAAAAGTTTGTGAAATTTTTTATAACCTAATTTTTTAAATTCTCTCAAACAATCGCACAAAATTTATGTCCGTAGAAAAATTTAAATAAACCAATTTAATAAGGAGAATGATAATCAATGTGTGCCTATGGAACATAAATTAATTAAGGAACCAAAACAGATAAGTTTTTATAAACCTCTATGGATTCCATAATCAATGTCCTAAGACTCCGGTTAGCAACACCCATTTAATAAACCTTAATTTAATGGATTTCATGAGGTATTGTAGACATAGATTGTGAAGGACAATAATTTAAACCTGGACCAGGGTGCTGCAGAAGAGGACCAACAAGACCTTGTCGGTTGTTCTGCAAGACAAATTCACCACTCATTCAGTCATTCTCATTCTCAGTGAAATACAACCATCATCCCTAGCCTACCCCCCCTCCCACTATTCACTTCAACTAGTTCTACACTTGGTTTTCACTTTTCATTTCATGGGTCTTGATGGGTGCTAGGGAACAACAAGGCCTTCTATTCTATAGTACTAGGCCCTCTCTAATTCTATTTCCCCATAATAAAACCAAAATTATCAATACTAACATATCAATTGTCTTTCCTTAATCAAAACAACATTACCCTTTCCAGATACTCTCTCTCTACACCCTATCCTCCCTTGTGTCTCCCAATGTCAATCTAACTAGTGCAATTAAAATAGTCTAATCTAATCTACCTACGGATGTGAGTATTATTTCTTTTTACTTTTACTTAGATTAGTTAGATTAGATTTCCACTAATTTTTTTGTCCTATATATTCTCTATTCCCCCCTTTTTCAGAAAATTATCTTCCCATAAAAAAAAAATTAGAACAATATTCCCATTAGTGGTCCTATATAAACAGTTAAAGCACTTCCTTAGATTTCTGAGAATAGGATTGATTAGTGAAATTCGGTTGGTGGGATTATCATTTATCAGAATAATGACACATTAAAGAATAATAGTATCTTACTATCTTTGCTACTACTAGTAATCATATATATCTTCTTTGTTTAGTAGCTTATATTCCTGGAGTATTGGATGGGGATGAATTAGGGTTTAGCATCCACAACCATAATTAAACCACAAAAATATGCAGATTATATATATAGTTTAAGAGAGATATATTATTCTAATACAGATCTCAAACACACAAACCTTTACAGCAAGGTTAATTGGGTCTTTGTTAATGGAAACAAAGATGTCATCACAAACAACTTTAGGTTACAATAGAGATTCTTCTTCTTCTTCACCAACTCCACCACCTCAAGTAGTTCACACATTAGTCTTCAATAACCCACCTCAAAATTCACACCCTAACCATAATACTACTACTAATCTTTATCCACCACCACATCTTGCACCTTCTTCTCAAAGACCCATCATAGATCCAGATCTAACGGCTGCAACAACAACAACAAACACTTCTACAATAACAACACAACCTCAGGCACAACAAACAACAACAAAAATATGTTACCGAGAATGTCTGAGAAACCACGCGGCAAGCATGGGAAGCCACGTGGTAGATGGATGTGGTGAATTCATGCCAAGCGGTGAAGAAGGTACCCCACAATACTTCAAATGTGCTGCTTGTGATTGTCACCGTAATTTCCATAGAAAACATGTCCAACAACAACAACATAGTATTCCTCAACAACATGTTCCTAATTATCATCATAGCAACAACAACGGTCACCTTAATCTTCCAACACCATCTTCTTCATCTCAAAGAGTTTCACAACCTAGTTCTGGGCAAGTTCCACCGTCCATGATGATGACTTTTGGATCAGTTCCAGCTGAATCATCAAGTGAAGATCTCAATATGTTTGGTGCACAATTTTCCATACAGACGCCGCAGCAACCGGTTTCGAAGAAGAGGGTAAGGACGAAATTCTCACAGCAACAAAAAGATAGGATGATGGAGTTTGCTGAAAAGATTGGGTGGAAGATTCAGAAACATGATGAACAAGAAGTGCAACAGTTTTGTTCTCAAGTTGGCATCAAGAGACAGGTTTTTAAAGTTTTTATGCATAATAACAAACAAGCTATGAAGAAACAGCAAATGTAAGTTTAGTTTTAATAAACTAATTTCATTATTTTTTTCTTTTAAAAAAAAAGCATAGAGGTGAAACTCGCATACATTAAGTGCTGAAAAGTGGATAATTGCAGGTTCAAACTCGCACTCTAGTATTAGAGTTTTGGTTAAGACAATTGATTTGATATTTTTCCATGTTGTTTGAATAGAAATAAGGGGAAAAAAATAAAGAGTTTAAATGAAGACAAATTTTATTTATTCATAAAAGTTGTATTATGTTGTTTGTTAGTATAAGCTGACTTAGGATTAGGGTAGCTAGTAACAATATTTCATGCGTAATCCATTAAGGACCCTTTTGCTATTTTAATAATGGAAATTGGAAGCCTTGGTTCTTGAGCCTAATGGGTTTCTATGGTAATCAATGTTAAAGGAAATAGGATCCCACCACAATTTTGTCCTCTCATATAGGACAGATACCGACAAATGATTTAGGAGACAATACCCGTTCTTTTCTCAAATTCACTTAAAGTTTATAGTAGTGTGCATGTTTTCTATCTGAACAAATTAACCATGTGAAAATAACAACAAATGATTACAGATGAACTAGGAGAAGATCAGGCGAGGATACAAATAATTTCATTTTTCAGACTCATCATATTTAATTGTCTGTTTTCACCTCGCAGATGGTAAAAGTAAATTGTTTTTTGTCATTTTGCCCAAGAAAGTGATGAGATCTGATGGGTAGTCATGATGATTAATTGATGAACGATACACATGAAGTAATAAGCTGAATCAGTATCTAATCTTGAAGATTAACGTACTACTAGCTAAAGTACTCTTTTTCTCCTATATATTATTAAAAAAAAAAGTTGTTGAATCAATAAAAATTGATGTATTTTAACCAATCTTGGATGTTGTATTCATTAATTAGTTTATGATAAAATTGGGGGAAGGGTGGGAGGAAAATTCCATGGACAAGGTATATATGTAAGTCGATGAATGAAGGACACCAGATAAAGGAAATGGAGGTGGAGAGTGATTGTGGAATGTTTGACCTTGTGGTTTAGGTTCCAAGTGCAAGGTATGGCAGTTAGACCTCTTCCTCTCTCGGGGGGAAGATGCCCTTGCACATATATTTTGCTTCTGTATTGGACTCCCTCCGCCTAAATTATAAGTAAAAAAAATCCATTTTATGTCCTAAATTATAAATAAAAATATCAACTTTTCTCATATTTAATTATGTTGTTTCGAAAAATTATTTTTTTCCAAAGAAAAATTAAATGCAAAGTGCATTCAATTTGCTCTCTCTTTCATTTTCTCAACAACCAACCAATAAAAATTGTTTTTACACCTTCCTATAAAACTTATCTCAAGGATAACACAATAAACTATGTTGCAAACTATTATGTTTTAGTTTTCTTAATAAGTGTGATTTTTTTTGGCTTATAATATGAGACGGATGGAGTATTGTTCTTGAGTTTGAACTTTTGGACTCATTTGGATGGGGTTTTTTGCCCTTGTCACGCCCTTGTTAGAGTATATATCTCTTGTATTCAATTTTATTATATTTGTTTTGCCATTTTAAAAAAAAAAATATCTTAAACTTTCATGTACCGTTTAACGTCAAAATGACCTGTTTGTGTACACTTCTTGAATTTATCAATTTTAACAAAAACTAGGGAAAACAAACAAACTTAATTTTAGAAACCTTCCTTCTATTAAGAATTTAAAAAGGCTGAAATTTAATCATGTTAAAAAGGATTGATACTTATACTAATGCAATAGACATCAATTATCTTGCCATAAAATTCAACCTGCGTGAGCTATTCTTATGACTCCATAATATTGAAAGTATTCGTCATCTTTTTATTCAGCCACAATATAAAAGTTTTTGCTCAACAATGACATTAAATTACAAAACTGTGAACATATTGAACGTATGAGCCTTGTAACCGTGCATAATTTAATTTAACAGCATCGACTAAAGTTAGTTTGTCACGAGATTTGGCACTGGCTGTAGTTTCACAAGAATTTATGGTAAAAAAAAATGCTATGCTTGGCTTCCTGACCATTCTAAAATTTAACAAAATGTAATTTCTTTCTATCGGTGTATTAACGTACCATAAAATTAAATGGTGTATTCCAGCAAAAATTGCTATTTTTTTCCAAAAACAAATATAACCAAATTATTGTAGCTATCTCAAATCACAAAATTTTGTCCGTGTCTATAGCATAGATGATCATGGACTCAAATTCAGGGTTATAGAGTATGGACCACCAACAAAGCGCAGAAAGAGATTAAAAGTGAAGGGGTGGGGTTTTTACCTTTTACCTTTATCAAACCATGCACCTTTTGAATGATCATGCTCTTTCCAATATAAGAAAGATAACAAGCTGAGCATGTTAAGAAAGGGCCTCAACTAGTTAATTTTACACTCTATAACTACAAAATGTTATACATACGTTTTTGATAATACAAAATCCCTATAACATTAAATGGGACAATGTTATATATCTATCTAAAACAAGTGCACTCATAACATGGAGTTAAACATGTTTGGATTCACGGTGAGTCTGATGATATACAAAATTTTGTGTCACCGTGGTTTCACCAAACTTATCGTCAGCAGACTATACGTTCAGAATTTTATTCCCTCAATAACGTTACCAACAACTATACTAACCTTTGTTGTTCATAAAAAAAAAACTAGAGCTAAAACCTATAGGAAAATTATATGTACTACAAAGGTTCTTACGGCTCTGGGGTATTCCTCATCTTAGCTCCAAGATTTCCTGTGGCTTCTGAAGCCTTCTCCTTTGCAGCCTCATATTTAGCCTTGGCCTCTTCACTCGTTGAATCCCTTGCCGACATGTAAGCTTCGCCCACTTCACGTTTAGCTTGGTCAAAAGTTTCGTCCACTTTGTCTCCTCCACATCCCATCTTATCATTGGCATCATTGCCCTTAGCTCCAACCACATTCATCCCATACTTTGCTTCATCATACATTTTCTGTGAAGCCGCCTTGATTCTCTCCTTAGCTTCATCATGAACATTGCTTGCTTTCTCCTTTACATCATGGAATTTTTCTGATGCCATATCAGAAGCCATGTTTAATTTCTGATTCCCTAGATCATAAACATTGGCTGCTCCTTCTCTTCCGTATCCCATGCCATCACCCATGTTATCTTTGACATTTTGAGCCATATTTGAAGCCTTGTCTGAAGCTGTGTTTAGTTTTTGTTTAGCATCCTCATAGGTTTCAGTCACTTTTCCTGTGGGCATTTTGATGATTTCATCGCTTCCGATTCCATTATAAGCCTCCGATGTTTTCTCCCTTCCATATGACATGGCTCCTGAAATTGCTTCCTTAGTATCCGTAGCCTTCTGAGAAGCATAATCAGAAGCTCCTATACATACAATCAAATTAAAGCAATTGCATTACTTGAGTTAGATACAAATGTAAAATTTGTGAGTGATTTTCAAAATATGAAATATACAACACATTATAGATGACCTAAGATCAAGCATAAAACATAGAAATCGAAGAGAGGAAGACTCCCTGCACTTTGAGTCTCAGGCACTAGCTAGGGTGCTGAGCACTTGGCGCCCTGTCCTACGCGTGTTCGCTACGCTGGGGACCCACCTGGGCACCAAGTGTCCTGAGCTGCTGTTTTCTTCTTCAGAAACAATTGTCTCATTGTTTTGGGCTTCAATGTCTTACATGTTTGAAAAAGATGTTTTGTTACATGTTTAAGATATAATAGTCGTTGAATAAAAACATTTCTTTTGTTACAATGTTCATGTGATTTGTTGTATTTCCGAAGTAAAGTTGTGTCTCTTGCTCAATAGAAAGTGCAACAAACAAACGAGAAAACCCCACAAAGTCTGAGCATCGTTCTCAACCATTTCCTTTTCGTTATCAAACATTTTTTTCCTTCTCTTGTGCAAATTGAATGCAATAAATCTCCTTCAAAATACTTTAGAATCATTGAAGTGAATTATACATTAACTTCAAATATATCGATCAACGATATTTTACAGAAAAAAATTCTTAAGAGAAAAGAAAAAATGATTTCAAAATAGTTTAACACATAAAAGTACGAAATTCACATTCTTTAACATAAAAGTACAAAATTCACATGAAAATGACCTATTGATCTGTTAGTTATTTTTTAACATAAAAAGTTCAAAACAATTAAACCTTGTATTCAAACGTACACCTATATAAATCACAACAACTAACCAAACAATACATTGAATCAAAATAATTTTGTTAATGTCATGTAACTTTTGCAACATTGCAAACATATTTTGGAAATTCTCTCACAAAAAATTGAGTGGTGCATGAATGAGTAGTGGCAAAGAATGTACCGGACGCTGCAGATTTCATTGTGTCTGTGGCCCTTGAAGCAGCATCTTCAGCTTTATACCTCATGTTTTGGGTGCCATCATCATTTTCCAACCCCAAACTTCTGCAACAATAATTGCAAACACACATTTAAGGTTCGGACAAATATATATGCACGAGAACTGCTAAAATCTTCCATCAATTCCCTAATTCATAGGTGTGGCATAGTTCAATTTAGAGACCAATTTAATAACTAGTTTGGAAAATTGGTCGCAAAATAGAATTTTTTTAGTACTGGACATTTGTATACACATGCATAATTCTTAAATTTCTCGAATCCTAACTTCCAGGAGAGTATCTAGCACATTCCCCCACTTTTACTTTTCTTATTATTTTATTCCAAGTTGTTTATTTGGATTAACCAATTGATTTACTCACAAAGACTAATCTCTTCAAATAGCAAGATTAGGCATTGTGAATCCTAAATTAACTCCTACAAAATCTATTTGTAGCGCGAGGAATGTCTCACTCTTATAAACTCATTTTTTAAACTTTATCTCTACCAATATGATACTCATGATACTCTTAACATATCTCCATTCAGAGACTAAAATTTTGGTCGGTTAATTAACCGATGGTTACAAAATTGTAACCATTGTGCATAACCAATATAAAATTGAGACTAAAGCATTAAAAAAGTTTGGATAATTATCGTGTGCCACAAATCAAAATCATTTAGTCGTGCACACCCATTATAAAATTGAATGATTCATTTCTACCATTTTCTATCTATGCTAAATAATTTAGATTTGTAGTTGTGACCTACTCAAAAATGTATTTTGGCTGAGCCAAGATATATATCATACATTGTATAGGTGAAATTTAATGAGATTAGATTGGATGCGGAAAAGAGAAGAAAAGTGTAGTTATTATATATTGATGAAAAGAAAGAAGATTACCGGGAAATTTCTGCGGCAAACTGTTTGGCAACATCATCAATGGTATTGGTCTCTTCTTCAGCTTTATGCCTCATGTTTTGAGTGGCATCATCATTTTCCAACCCCAAACTTCTGCAATAATAATTGCAAACACACATTTAAGGTTTGGCCAAATATATATGCACAAGAACTGTTTAAATCATCCATCAATCCCCTAGAGACCAAGTTAACAACTTGTTTGGAAAATTGGTCACTAAATAAAGAATTTTAAGCAGTAGACATATGTGTATAGTATACACATGCATGATTCTTAATTTCTTAAATTCTAACTTCCAGGAGAGTAGTTAGCACATCCCCCCACTTTTACTTTTCTTATTATCTTATGAATCGTCAATTAGAATTTGGATTGGATTTAAACTAACTTCCACAAAATCGATTTGTAGCGTGAGGAATGTCCCACTCTTGTAAGAGATATACTTACTTAGATACAAACCTCGAGCACCCACAAAACAAAACAAAAAATAAAAGAGAATAAAATTGAATATTATCAATTGATGTGACTAAATAATATTTTCTTAAATTTAAATTTTGCTCATTTAATGTGAGAGTGCCTAAACAATATTAATTTATAATTGTGTCGATACAAGATTTTCCCTCCAAATCATTTCAGCTTACGCACACAAAGATACAAGTCGTACGATAAGAAAAGATTGATGAACACTTCACACCTCTTTTCTCTCTTGATTTCTCCTCTCTTTGTTTTGTGTATTTGTGAGACCCACGTGTAGAGAATTAAGGGATTTTTTTTTTAAAGAATGTAGAATTAAGGGATAAAGTGTCTAATATCACCACCCTTATAAAATTGATTGTTTCCTTTCTGCCATTTTCTATTTGTGTGCTAAATAATGTAGATTTGTCACCACCCTTATAAAATTGATTGTTTCCTTTCTGCCATTTTCTATTTGTGTGCTAAATAATGTAGATTTGTCGTTGTGACTATACTAAGAAATGCGTTTTGGCTGGGATAAAAAAAAATATATATAAATAAAAATAATAATTAGAAACCTTACAAGTAAGAGTGGATATACTATGATAAAGTTTGAGATTAACAAAAACCAAGAAAAAAAAGTTTGAGATTATTTTTTCTTATAGAAACCGGTTGCTTTATGAGTGAACATATATTTATTTTTTTAGGAAGAAATATATCTATTCTTTTTTTTGGTAAAAAAAGAGGGCAGAGCCCGAAATATATCTATTCTATATACTCTTTTTTTTAAGGTCTATTCTATTCTATATACTTAGATAAAACAAATACATGATTTTGGACCGACTTTTTATAATTTAATTATTTGCTTCATTGATATTATCCTATAACTCAAATTTTTATATGATTAGTGTATATTCCAAAAATAAATATAACTAAATATGATAAAATAAACGTATAATTAAAATGCATTGTATAAGTGAAATTTAACTTTTGGAAGATATAAGTAAAATTTAATGAAATTTAGATTAGATGTGGAAAAGAAAAGAAAAGTGTAGTTATATATTAATGGAAAGAGAGAATGTATTACTGGAAGATTTCTGCAGCAAACTGTTTGACATCCTCATCTTTGGCATTGGTCTCTTCTTCAGCAACATCCTCAACCCAAGACCTACACATCACCACATACACTGCAAGACACAGCACCAACAACAAAAGCTTTGTCTTCACCATTTTTATTTTTTTCTGTCTATTGTCCTTTCTCTTTGTTGAAGTAATAAGGTATCGTATGTGTAAAATAAAATGAAGAATGGAAAATAATGGAACAGTGCAGCATGAAAGAATGTCCACGTAGTGTTTAGGAAGAAACGTGGCCAAATTTAGAAGGTTAAAAGAGGGTTTGTGGACATGCACGTGTTAAATAGGGGTGAAGTTTTGTAGGGGGTGGACCCGCATGACCCTCTTCACGACCAATCTTGAATGTTTAAACGGGTTTTCCTCTACCTCAACTCCTATTTAAACGGGTAAATATATGTGTTTGCAATTTCTTATATGTTGAATTCAGGTTGAACTTTAAAGATACAAAGCACATACAAAATATAACGGAGAAGAACATTTCCAGCATATAGTAACTACGCTGAATTCAGTTAAAAATAATTTGTCCCACAATTTATATATGCCCTTTTTTTTTACCGGGTTCGAACTCAAACCTTACATATATTATGTACTGATCTAAGCTTACGCGGACATATATGCCGCGTTTAAACAACAACAATAATCTCCTTTAAGAATAATTTGATTTGATTTGATATACCTTCTTGTAATTGATACTTTTATCGTAACAAAATGATATAAACATTTTTCTTTAGAAAAAACAATGATCTCCTCTAATAATAATAATAATAATTCTTCTCCTAACTTATTTTTAGGTAACACCTCCGTCATTTATCTTTTTTTGTCTCGATTTAATAATTTATGAAATAATTAGATAACCCATTCGTCTTTTATCTTTTTATGACTTAGTCTTTATGTTATAAAATGTCAACATTGTTATCTTTTTTTATCAGAACAAAATCAAACAACTTATAAAAAATTCATCAAACTCGTAAAAAAAACTCAAATCTCCATCATACAAACACATAAATCCAAATTTCATTGAAAAATCCCATAAAAAAGATAACAATGTTGACATTTTATAACATAAAAAACTAAATCGAAAAAAGACAAAGATAAGGGATGAAGGTGTTACCTAATTATAACATAAAAATGAAATCAGAACAAAAAAAAAAGGATGAAAGTGTTATATAGATTAAGTTAAGGAATGAATTGCGTAAACCTGATATACATAACAATATATAAAGAGATACATCCTTTCGGTTTGAATTTTTTCTTCCATTTGTACGGCTTATTTAAGTTATTTTATCATTTTTATAATAATATTTAGATTATCAATAAAAAAAATAATCAAATAGTAACAATCGACAATAATATAAACAATCTCACAATAATACATATACTATTAAAAAAAACTTATATTTTGGTGTAACATTTTTTTTTCTTCTAATTTTAACATTGACTTAATTATTTTTTTATCATTCCTTGAAAATAAAAGCAAAAGGACAAACACGTAGGCCAGTAGTAATAATAATAATTAGATGAGTGTGGAACTCTATTTTTTAATTTTTTTTAGAGGACGTGTGTGGAACTTCTTTACGGTACATAAAAGTTGAAGGGTTTTGTTATAAGCCATCCATAAAGGTGTTTTTTAGCAACTCATATCTCAAGATGTGATTTTCATTTTTTAGTTATAACTTTGGTAAAAGACACCTTCATAAAAATTAGTTGATGTCTTTTAGTAAATGTTCATAGAATAACTTGCTAAAAGACACCTTCATAAAAGGTGTCTTCTAGCAAAACCCAAAATTAAATCATAATTCATGCTATCACACAAACATTATAACCATAAAAAAACAACAGTGAATTCACAATAATCGTACTATGAAAAAACGAGTCTGTTGAAGTTAACAAACAAGAGTCAGGTCCGTTGATAGTAAATTTAAGTTAAAAGACTTATACCAAATATCAACCATTAAATTTAGTTGATCTCACGGTTCAAATTATTTCATCAAAAGAAACTAATAAACCACAGCGCAGTAGATTCGAGATCTTGTTCTAGACCCATATATGCTCTCTGTCAAATTAAAATAAATCAAGGCACGAACAATTCTTTCTTGTTCTAGAACCTTGTTCTTCAAAGTGCAGATCGAGGAACCCCATTAACTGCATCCAAACTCATAGACTTTTAGAATATCTGCAAGAAGATTATTTACATTCATCTAAGATGACAGCGAGGAAGCTTCTATTTAATACCCAAGTTTTGAAGATCTCAATTGAGATTATTATTGTGTAGATTACCGAACACCATAAAAAAAGTTGAGATATAATTGTATGAATTTGAACAAATTTAAAACTCAATCTGCACCTGGGTTTTATATTTTCATCTCAACAAACCGTAAATTGATAATATTGAAGTCCAAATTGTGAAGATTTCAATTGGCACTTTGGAAAAAGAAGGATAGAAAAATAATCTAATGATTATAGGAGAAGAAAGGGAACAACCCACATGAATTTTTTTTCCAATCTGTGAAACGCTGTCCATGGGTTCAATTAGCATTGCGAGAAGGGAGAAAAGAGAGATAGGAGAAGATGGAATTACATGTGATTCACTTTTGGTGTATTTTTGTTTTATACATGTGATTCACTTTTGGTGTATTTTTGTTTTAATTTCACAGATGAATCTGAACCATTAGATCAATTAAATTAAATGGTTGGGATTTTGTGTAAGTCCTGGTGTCAACGGATCCTAACTCAACAAACAATATATTCTTTCCATAAAATATATTTTTAAAAAAACAAACTATTTTTCTAGCGAAAAATAAACGATCATTCAACGTATCTCATTCATGTAGATTCTTATTGGAATTTAACAAAACTGAAATTCAAAACAAAATGCAAGGTTGAGTTACAACTGTGAGCATTTTTATATATTTGATTTAATAGACAGGGTAAATTGACTTCTACGCTCTCAAGACCTGGCTTCTTGCTCCATATAGCACGAAAAGAACAGGTTCTGCTGGAATACTACTTCCATTTAATTAAAGCCTCCAATGCTAGTAATTAATAAAGCTAAAACTTGCTATCTATGTGGCTCACAAAATTCATCTCGGCAATGTTTTAAAAAGAATATGCTTTCATGGGCCACGAATAAGTTGTTACATTTGATCAGGCAGGGAGGCCGCCTTCAGCTGCCAGTTTTAACCGCTGATGATGTTCCACCACCTTGTAATCAACAATTTCTCTAAACAACTTAGAATCCAAGGCGCAGTCAGGACGCCCATAGACAGCAGCTTGGACGCTGGCCATGAGTTTGGCTATCTCACGGCCAGAAAATCCCTCTGTTTTCTTGGCAGCCTCTTTCAGCACGTCTTCTGATAAATCTTTTATGGTAATTTGCTGGGGCTGCTTCTTCATAAATAATCCCCCCTTGGAGCCATTACTTTCATCACATAGATACTTGTTCAAATAGAGATTCAATAACTTAAGACGTTCATCCTCTCCTGGAAGTGGGAATTCAATCACTTCATCAATGCGATCAGTAATTGCACTATCAAGATCTCCTGGTCTGTTTGTTGCAAGCACAAGTACTATGTCTCTAGACTGATCACCAGTTCTGAAAAGCAATGCATTTAGGGCACTTCGTTGAGCTTCACTCATGTGTGAGCTATTACGCCTGAATTGAATCAAAATGATCATTAAAACTTTTAATACAAGAAAATATTATAACTATTATACAACTTACAGTGCCACTTGTTACTACAAATAAGGAGAAAATATTGTAATCCTTTTAGGTTACATATAACAGGGAAAAAACATACACACACAGACAAAATTCACAAAAGTTGTTGATTTACATTTTTATTTTAATCTCTCAAATAACTAAAGTTGAAGATACTTTGGGTTCGGGCTTTTAAATACCAAAACTAATCATAATACAAATTAATTCCAATCTTAACAAGTATAAGTTGTAAAAACATTAAGATATTCCATGTAGACGTCTACAATTTGATATTTACATTTCTCACATTTAGATCAACTACTTGGACCAAATAATATTAAAGCTGCTACTCAGGATCAATTTCAAAACGTTTTATAGTATTCAAAATGCATTTTAACTGCAAGACTTACTCGCAAAGGAAAGCATCTGCCTCGTCAATAAAAAGCAACAGGCCTCTTTTAGATTTCTTGGCCCAATCAAATATCTCATGAATTTTGGTAACCGCCTGTGGGCCCAGAGGTGCAACATCTCCTCCAGTCATCATTGCATAATCCAAACCCTTACAGAAAAATTGAAATAGTCAAAGGTAGTTAAAGACAAACTTTACCTCAATTTCTGCAAATAAAGTACTGATAGTGAAATGTGATATAATGGATTTAGTGCCTCACTTTAAAGGGAAAAGTGGGATGATACAGTCAATGATTAGAAAATCAACGGTTGAGATTTAGTTAACTTCTTAGTTTATAATTTATCTACATGCATATGATAACAATCTCATTTATTAATTTTACTATCAATGGCTATAATTACTTGCTTTTTCCTCCAAAATGACTTTTTCACTTTAGAGTAGCCAAGTTCTAAAATAATATATCTAAAGGAAGTCCATGGCTTAATAGCAGAAACAGATAACAAGATAAATCAAATCCATTTGTAGGCAGCAACGTCAATATAAAACAAAATTTGATCATCATAGTAATTAAGTTTAAGCCATTTATTCATATCACATATTACCAGGAATTCATGCCAACTTGTCGGTACAGACTCAACAGATCATACAAAAGTATTAACAAGTCACACATGTAAATGCTTATCCAACAAAAAAAGTCACATGTAAATCATCACTTTTATTGAAGAAATGTAAATCAGCACTTAGCATAGAAGAACTAATTATCATACCGATTTTCTAGCTATTTCCCTTGCAACCATGGTTTTACCAGTCCCAGGAGGCCCATAAAAAAGCATATTACGAAACGGTGCCTGATGGGCCTTCGTGTTTGATGTTGCCCGTGCTAAATGCACTATTCTTCTCTGCAATGAGGGATGCAAGATTACATTTCCAAGACCATTTTGAATCCCAACAGACTTTTTTTCCCTGGCCAAGGTACTATAATTTAAAACTTTATTTTTGGCTTGAGACATGATCCTTGATCCTGGAAACTTTGCCATTGATGATTCCCGGATCAATGATGGCTGCCCCAGAATCCGATTAATATATCCCCATGTTACTTTTGCGCCTTCTCTGTGGAAATAGAAAGTAAAAAATAAATATTTAAATATTATTTGCAAATGGTGAACAAATCATGACAAATATTTCAAAATAAACAAGTTTTAAAGTAGTTTATTGATTGAAAAGGGAGGAGGAGGGGGAGGCATCATAGCATGCAAAATCTGTATATTATGTGTACTTTTGTTTTTTAAACATTTTTATGGGGTCTAGGAATGAAAGGGTTGATAATGGGCATGGGAATTGGATTATGAAGTAGCGACAACCTTTTCTGTGGCATAACATAGAAATTATTATCTTCTTTCCTTACTTAAACTCCTTGATTCGGCACTTGTAGTGACCATAGACGTTGTGAAGGTTACTGTTGTGTCCCAATACATTTGCTTAGTATTCAACAACACCATAAAACCGCTATTGCGCATTCTAGATACAACTATTTTGCAATCAGGCCAACTACTACAAGACATTCAATGGAAGTTCATCGACATGATTGTACTTATTAACATAACAAGTGTAATGTTTGGCAGAAGGTAAACATAAAACTTACTGCCAACAGACTCTCAAACTCAGTGATGATGTTACCAAGTTCAAAATGAAATACACTAAGAGGAAAAGAAACATGTGTACCTCGTCGTATATACTCCTGCAGCTAATGCAGTAGCTCCACCAACAGTCATAAGCAATTTGTCCCTATCGGTCAATAATATCCTTAGACCACCTGCATTTAGTAGAGAGTGGTGTCATCAATCGCGGAGAATAGCAGTTTGTTCAAATTCTGCTAGGCTGCAGTGTTATTGTGCTACTAGAGCCCCCATTTGACAACACTGTGTATTAAATCACATATCGCATAAAAACAACGGTTTGTTAAAATTATGCTATAGTGCTTTAGCATTATAACTGCTATTTCACAACTCTAGTATAGAGACGACATTTATACCAACAAATTTGTAGTCTGATATAATTTCCAAATAAAAGTGCCAAGCAGCCGTCATCTACTCTCAGTGAAAATAGTTGCTACACAATGAGGTTAGAAGCACAAAGTTGATTTATGAGATGAAATAATGAAAGCCAACAACATTTTAACTTTGCAAGCATGTAACAACTAGCAACGCCTAGGCAACGAAAGAAACCAAAACTCAAAAACAAATATGGTTTGTAAGTGGCATGGGAGCTATAATACCAAGCAACCACAAGTCCTGCTAGTCAAACAATCACGAACTTGACAAATCAAATGATAAGCTTGTACAAAAGCAAGCTTATAAACCCAGGTTGTATTGATTAAATCTTATTTAGAGTCAGAGAATTGCCAATTTTAGTAAATACTAAATATTACCAGCAAGACTTTTCCTATACAAACAGAAGATATGCAACATTACACATTGATATAATTTCCAGCGATGGAAATTACAGAAGAAATACCAGACATGTAGACGCAAACATGGAAGGACGTGAGTGGTGTCATGAGTTTTGGTTTCTCCAAAGGATGTTTTTATCAGTTGGCATACCTTCAATATGACTAAAAGTAGCATTAATTGCAGCAATCCATTTATCTGTTTCCCCCTGCAGTTTGTCTTTAAGCTCTCTCCTGTTTTGCTCCTCTGTCAATACCGTTAAAAGGATTCGTTTTTCAGCCTTTGCCTTTTCCTTAGCTCTAATGGTTTCTTTGTCTATTTCCGCTTTCTTTTGCTCAGTCTGACGTTTCTGAGCTTGCATCTGTTCTTCGGAATCCTTTCTTGCCTGCTCCTTTCGTACAAAAGACTTCTCTTGCATCTGGACCAACTCAACATTATGTCGCCTTTGATCTTCATGATCTGTCTGCAAATGGAAAGTTGTGGATAAGGATAACAATTTTATGTTAAAGATTTTAGTCTTACAATAGAGAAGCTTAATTTGCATAGGACACTGAACATTAAAAGATTTACCCACAGTTAGATTAATCTATGAAAATTTCACCATAAATCATTTAACTAAGTGTTTTGAACACCCAGAAAAGAAAGTGGATAAATTTCAGGAATTGCCCCCGCAGTTAGACTACTAAAGGAAATTTTCATCATAAATTCAACTACTACAGTGTTTTGAAAGCCAAGAAAAGAAAGGAGATAAATTTAAGCAATTGTCAAGAACCATTAACGAAGTTCATACTATAGATGTTTCTAAAAAATAATTTAAGGTGGTATGTTTCTATGACAATTAAAAAATAAAAAAATAAACCAAAAGAGCAATAAATAAATGAAAACATAATTCAGAAACCATATGATGAGATCAAGCTCAGCATGATTTTGCATATATTTTCTAACTACAATGACATCTAACATTAGATTGTTAAAACTACAATGACTTCTTGCCATGGAAGAACAATGTCTCTAAACTATAATGTTAATTGAATGTCAGAACTTTCAAAATTCACTTTTTCAATAAAAAGGAGTATATTGCTGTTAATTCAGCCTGCACCTGCATTCTTTTCCTTGCCAATTCATCTTCAAATCGTAACACCTGAGCCTGCCTCTGGTTCTGCTCTTGTATTAGATTGCGTTGTTCTTCAGCCATTTTACGCAACCTATCCTGCAATGAAATAGATTTGGCACAATAAAACAAGATAAAATTTAAAAGCTTTAAACATTGATCATTGTACACTCTATAATTTCCAATATCATCTGATCATTGTCAATTTGTTATTGCACTTATGGCCTAGGAGGAGGATGATGATGATAAATTTAATGATAACAAAATATAAGGATAGCTTGGTTTGAAACAGAAAAATTAGAAAGGAAATAAAAAATTTACAAAGTTGTCGGTGAGAACTACTCTCCCCATTTGCTAGTTTTCTGTTGAATTCTGACCAAAACTTTAAACATGACTACACCAAGTCTTTAATTTTAGCTTGAGCTAGTTTCTCACTATGTTGAAAATATTAGTAGTAATTGAACACTATATAGATGGTCTTTTGTAGCACAAATCTTAAGCAAAATAGAAGTGACTATGACCCTGTCTGGATAAGAAAAACTTATTTGCAGCTTTATAAACTATTTCTATAACAAAACATAAAATAAAGTTAAATTGTTTCCATATTAGCTATCTTGGAGAACTTATATGTAAACAAGACGAAAACAGCTTATGAACAATGTCATAAGTTGTTTCCATAAGTTCTCCACAAAACTTATGTGGGTAGATAAGCACGAGCTCAAATAAGCCAATCCAAACAGACCCGAACAATTCACGAGCAACCTATCGTCACCGGCTTGGAAAACAACTTGAAATAATCTTCAACAAATGATGACTTACAATATCTCCTTGAGTCTGAATAAGTTCATAATTAACTTTTTCAGCATCTAACTCAGCAAGACGAGATTGTTCTTGTTTACGCATTAAATCAAACACCTGAAATACAAAACCAAAATACATTACAAAACAATAATAATAACCATTTCCAATGCAATAAACACGCATTATTCGTTGTTTAGATTAGATTATAACAAAAACAAGCAAATTAATTTCCAAAAATATTAAAAATTAAAAAACCTTTTTAGCGTGAGGAGAATTATTGATTTCACGGAGAGCTTTAGCAGCTCTTTCTAACGATTCAGGATCAAAACCGGACTTATTAGGTTCTTCCGCCGGCGGCGGTGAATCCGATTTGTTATCAGATGATTGGTCCGTTGGAGGAGGTGAATTGGAAGGTGAAGAAGAGAAAAAGGGGAAACGGAAGAAAGATTCGGAGTAAGCGGGATTGGATTGCGAGGAGATTGAAGCCGCTGCGGCGGCGGTGGCTGCGGCGAGGCATGAGGTTAATTTAGCGGCGGACATTGTTTTGGTGTTGGAAATGGAGGTTCAGAGCATGGCGCGAGGTTAAACCCTCGGTTAGGGTTTTAGCGGAAGAAGAAGAGAGAGATAAAAGTAAAAAAAGACTTGCTTGAAGAGCAATTCAAATGCTTTGTCGTTTAGAACACGAAAATGGAGTAAAAGCCCATTGGACCCTCGCAAGTATCCACTCTTGACTCTGCTTCCATGGGTAAATGTCGTAAAAATCATAAATAAAATATTTAACCATTAAATTAAATTAGGGATAAGTTTATTCTTGATTTGTTGACTGTGATAATTAAGAATTTTATTTTATATCAAACAAAAAATAATGTTATTCTTGATTTGTTAATTGTGATAATTAATAATTTTATTTTATATTAAACAAATTACTATAATGTTAGAATCCATATACTCAATGTTTTAAAATTAGATTTTAAAAAGAGAGGAGGAGGAACCCTTATTTATCATTTTTTTCGGGGTTCGAACCTCAAACCTTGCATATATCATGCATTGTCTCTATCAACTGAGTTAAACTCACGGGAACCTTATTTATCATTTCTAAATTAATTAAAGAAATTATAGAATATTTTAAAATAGATTAAAAAGGTGATTAAAAACCATTTAAGTTGGTTTGATGGTGTTTGTTTGAGACCTTTGAATGTGTTCATCTTCAAGTTCTTAAGTTCGATTCTCCTTATGTCAATTTGAATGGATTAATTTATCTTCTTAAAAAAAAGATGATTGAAATATTCACATCATTTTATAATGAATACGACAAACACAAGAAAATAACTTAACAATTTTATTTCACGTAGGTGATATATACATTTGACAACAAAACCTATAAATAACTTGGTTTACATGGAAAGTGAATTCCTTCACGAATCACTGTTGGAGATACTTTTTTTTTTTTGCTAATTAATTAGGACAACACGGTCACAGAAGATGCCGAGTCTGCAAATCTTTAATTCTAAAGAGTCATGAACCTGACAAGCATTACAAAACATATTAGTAGAAGACTTTGTAAGCCGTTGACTGAGTTAAAAATAAAAATATCATTGGAGGGATATATAACCAAACGACACACGTAGAAAAAATATCATGTCAATAAACAACTTGCAGCGAGCTTATAGCATAAGCATTTTACATTTATCATTATAACCAACAACAAAACATAAAATAAAGTTAATTATTTTCGTATAAGCTATTTTCATTAGCTATGTTGGACATCTTATATAAATGAACTCAAAGCAGCTTAAGAATTCGTTATAAGTTGTTTTTAAAAGTTGTTTTGAACAATCTCACAAACGTTTATGTCAATAAATAAATTCAAATAAGTCATTTCAAACATACATTGATATGTCATACTTTTTATATAAGGATCTAACTCAAATATTTATTTATTTTTACCAAAGTTTTTATGCACTTAAATCAAGTATAATTATTTGATCACCGTAAACGTTTGACTTTTATTACAATCAATTTTAACTAATTATTCACATTAATAATTGTAATGTGTGAACAAAATATATAAAACTCTTTTTTTGTATGAACCAAATATCATTTGTGTGCAGCTGCAAAGACTAATATCACAAGTTAAGTATGACCGTAGTGAATAAAAAAATCTTACTATCTCAAGAGATTTAACATTATTGCGTTTTTATGAGTAGATCTCAAAAGACCTCTGATTAAATTGAAATAGACCTCTTATCATTTCAAATTTTTCCCCATGAAAATTAAACTCTTTATGTGAAGAGTGTAAATAATTTCAACTTTTTTTTTATGAATAATAATAGAAACAAACCTTATAAGACTCAAATTTTGCAATGTCATACCTTAATAAGGATAAGCGACCTCACCACGCTCAATGCGCTTGATATCCTCTTTGAGTATCTCATAGTGCCTTTTAACATCCTCAACAGATTTTCCGACCATTTTAGCCACATTGTGCCACCTGTCAGGTGTTTCCCTATCATATATAGCAAGGGCCTCTTCAAATAGTTTGTTTTGCCTTGGTGTCCATGATGCCATTATTGAACAAGAGGAGAAAGTAAAATGATATTGGTTGCTTAAAGAAGAAATGTTACTCTTTCTCTATGCTTGGTCATAAATGGTATGGGAAATAGATCAATATATAGAAGGAAAAGTCCATAGTGTTAATTAGTGGGTTGCCGAATATATCTTCCTAAAAATGACAAAGACATTGTGAATCCATCTTCAATTTGGAGTAAAAGATAAATCAGGACAACAACATCAAGTTGAAGAAGAGAATCAAGATCAAAGGATCAATATACTTTTAATTGTTTTAATTAAGGAAAGATACTCCTTCATAGTATTATGTTTTCATTATGTCATTGCAACTTGAAATTTCCATTTCTGTTGGTATTTTACGCATATATCCAAGATTGAGTACATGCATAAATTAGTGCACTAGTCGGTCTAAAATACATCGAATTGGGTAGCACCACCTTGTGACCCAAGTAAGCAGGGACACTACGGTGATGGAATATGGTCATGAACCCGCTAGGTTGGATGGGTGGCTGCACTATATGTTGGTTTTTGCGAGTTGAGCCATGAGACTTAAGTGAAGGCATGGGTCCAATGGTTTCTAGACACGAGGTAATTGCGTGAGCATGACTGACCCAACATATTAAGAGATTTAAAACAAATTTTAGTGAGAAATAAAGTTTTACCGAATCAAAGGTTTGAACCCAAGACAATGTGGTTTATAACTAAATTTAATTTATCGAGGCCTTTTATTTTGGTCCAAGATTTTGAGGCGTAAAGCCTTAGTTTGAGACACTTGGACCTTAGGTCGGTCATGTGTGTGAGGTTAGTTTTATAGAGCAGCGAACACCTCTGGCTCTTGATAGTGGAGAGATTATATGTTATACTTTCAACCTACAAGGCTCGGTGAGCCGAGTCCTTTAACCATCACTTTTTCTTATAAAAACCAAAATCAACGAGAATTAGGTCCAACAGAAGGGATTAAACTCCTACAACATAATAAATCAAAGTTTGAATCTTGGCTGAAAAAGATACCACAACATTTAGTATTCGACACACCACGAATATGATAACCTCCGGTTGAGGAAACATGTGCAAACCCAACAAAATTGCTCAAAATCATAATGGACTACTAACTACCTTGTGTGACAAGCAACTGGCTTGTCATACAAGTAATCTGTCAAGCTAAGAATTAGTTATTCTCCAAAAAGTATCTTATTTTCTTGGTTAATTAGGCTAGTGTCTAACACAATGACATACTGTACTGTACTTTCAGTCAACAAAACAATGCGATACTATCAGTCTATCATCAGTATAAAACCAGTAATTATCAGATATACGATGCTTTTGGGATCAAGAATATATCACTGAGGTGACCAATCATTCAACACCTTTTATACTACTTAATGGGCATAACCTGTGCAATAAAATAGTGTTCCGTGCTACTCAAGCTTTAATCTTTGTATTAAGTTCTTGTTCTGTTTGTTATTCTTGTCACTTATTTGTTAATTATGCTTCTAAATTATTCAATAATCTTGCCCACACTATTTACTACTATTATTAGTATTGTTATTAATTTTCGATTCTTGTCGATCCTGGACTCTTTTCTTCGACAAGAGATCCTGTTTATCTGTCACTGCCAAAAAAAAAAAGATCCTGTTTATCTGTTTAGTTTTTCATTAGCAAATATTCAATGATAAAAGCCTATTTTCATTAAGCAACCGCATAAACCAACCTTTGTTTTACGTAAAAATTTATAAATAAAAAAATTAATAATCTCTACCATATTTGATTTAAAAATCAATTGTTTAATTATTATTTTATACTAAATAACTTGTTCAATATTTCTTCTTATAAAACTTGTTTAATATTTAAACAAACTTTAACAATTAACAAATAAACGCCCAAGTTTCGTTAAAAAAAACTAAATACCTAAATTGTTTTGGGTGTTGCTAACTGGGGCACCAATTAAGGAGCAATAAATGAACATATTTCACTTTAATTAAAGTGATAAATAAGTCAGTTAATTAAAATAAAAAAAAGTGTATTTAATACTCCAACAAATTTCCTTTTCCATTACATATTTACATTGTTGTATCCTTTTCATTTCTTAACAATTTTTTTCTACATGTGGATTTTACTCAAACCAATTTTTCTTTTCGTAAATTTTTTGTGAATCATTTTTTTCTTTCAAACCAATTCACAGAAAGTCTATGCATAATTAGTAACATATTAAATTAAAATAAAGTCTAAAATAAATTAACAATTCCAAAGATAAAATATCAAATACAACCTCTCAAAAAAATATCAAATACAAAAGAGTAAATTACACTCCCCTCCCCTTAAAGATGCTTGAATTACACTCTTCTCCCCTCTTATGTTAAAATATACACTCCCCTCTCTTGAAAAGTAAAATTTATACTTCCCTCCCTTATAAGATGTTTGAATTACAACCCTTAATAATTAAATATACACTACATTTTGATCTATTTTGACATAAACAAATATTTTTATGATATATATTAATTTTGAACCACTATTTAAGAAAAATTAATTCATTTCTTGATAATTCAAATGTGAATGATAATTAAATTTAAATATTTTGCTATTAATTTTATCATTTAGAGTATAAAATTAACTTTTAAATAACCGTGCTTTATTGTATTTAATATTTTTTCACATATTTTAATTTTATTTTAGGTTGTTTCATATTTTATAATAGGGTTTAAAACCACATGTTAGTGAAATTGTCAATAAAAAATAGCGAAAAAATATGTATTCAATTTTTTATTATATTTAAATAGATCCACAATACTATTTTTTTCGAATTGTGTTAGATTATTATCTTTTTACTAGATTATTAAAAATAAAAAAAAATATATTGATGGAGTAAAGTGTAGATTTTAACATAAGAGGGGAGATGAATGTAATTCAAGCTTCTCTTGGGGGAGGGGAGTGAAAAGTTTTTTAATATGTTTTGAATAAGAGGGGAGGGGAGTGTATATTTTAACATAAGAGAGGAGGGGAGTGTAATTCAAGCATCTTTGATAGGAGGAGAATGTAATTTACTCAATACAAAATCATCAAATGTGTAGAAATTTCATGCTTGTATCACAAAATAAGAAATTTAATAGAGTATTGAATGCATATTTATCTTATTTTAATTATTTGACTTATTTATCACTTTAATTAAGGTAAAACAATGGAGATCTGTTCATTTATTGCTCCTTAACCAGTGCCCTCGGGCATTAGATAGCATTAGCCGCCAATTGTTTTTTCTAAAGATTATGGTGTTAATTAAATCCCTTCAAATACTTTGACACTAAATTAATTATTCTGCGGGAACAAGCTAAGATTTGAAGAATCAGTAACGGCAAGCTAATATATGAAGCTAGCTCCATATAATTAGGAAGAACAATAATGTTGGTGGGGTTATTGGTTAATCTTATAGGATGAATATATCATAAAAAAGGGTCGAAAATGGAGTGATTTGTTCTCCTTTCCACGACACGAATCAGGACAATGGACAACAAGTGGAAGGGCAGAATTTTGTCAAAAAAAAGAAGTGGAAGGGCAGAATTTTAACCAAATTAGGACACCCTTCCACCTGCTCATGCTTTTAAGAGAATTAATCTTGATATTTTAAGCCAACATGTTCCTTCATTTTGCCAGTGGCAAGTTGAACTCAACTTTTTAAATCAAGAATGATATTTTCCTCAAAAATGATATTTAGAGTTTAGACAAAAGTTATCAAAAATGATTGTTCAAATATCATTTCTCATTTTTTACATCCTTCTCTCGCTTACAATCACATTACATCACACTTTCTTTCTCTCACAACATTAAGAATACTATGATTGACAAACTTAACATTTCACTTGAATAAAATACAAAAGTTTAAAAGTATAATTTCAATATAATGTAATTTCTCATTTGAATTAATAGTTGAAAAATTGATTTGATTCTCAACATGATATTTTGGCTTTTAGATGCAACCAATAGAAATGGAGAAATGAAATTACAAAGTTGTTGAAGTTAGTTTTCTAAAAGTCATTATGATGACAAGTCAATTATAGAATATGGATGAATGATTTCTTTACTAGATATGCTCATAGGATGCCTTTATCCGTCCCAAAAGGTTAACATTTTTGGACTTGGAATCAAATGTGAAGATGTGCTGATAATCTTATCATTAAAATTCATTTGGCTTGGTTTGATGACGTTGGCTTGGGATATTTGAGAGTATGTTCATTTTCAAGATTTCAAGTTCGATTCTCTCGACGCCAATTTGGATGGACTAATTTAACTTCAAAAAAAAAAAATCTTATCATTAAAACTACAAGTTATGTACCAATGGGGTTGGGTCTAAGACAATGACTATAATCTCATGATGAATTAATCTTCGAATAGGTTATAAGAGGTGTCCACTTTTAATGTCTCACATTGCTGCAAAAAAGACTACCTTTAAGGGGTAACTCCTAACCTATATATGAGAAACCAAAAACAAATAAACAAAGTCCTATATGTATATGTTTAAAATTGAAGAAAATTTAATGAATTTTAATGGTGATATCACCAACACATGAGAAGATTGAAATCCTATGACAAACTAATCCCGAATTCTTAATAGTTGATTAATTTTGTTATTCTTTTTCTTATAAATAAATGTCTAATCATTTAAATAAAAGATAAGTAACTTTCAATATACTCTCACTGTCTGTCTCAGACACACTAATATATTTTTTTAAATAAGCTAGAAATTAGTTTATGGAAGAAAAAAATGGGTGACACAAATCTAACCTAGTAGAAGAAAAAAGATGAGAAAAAAATTCTCCTCATATTACATAAGAATTTCATTCTTATATTTTGGAATACATGCGGTTTGTATCGCTCTAAGAACCAACAATACTCATATCATAAAATATATTAACTTATTGATAATTTATTTGTTTCATGTCTTGATTATTCGTGGAATCCGCAACACCTGCTGTAAATTTCACTAAATCACCTAGGATCCACATAACTTTGATGAGATCCGTTTGAATTTTGGAAAGTGTATGCTGAGAAGAGCTTATTTGTGCAGAATGATTATTTAATAAAATGCTATGCTACACTTGCACTATATATGCTTGGGCCTATATGCTTATGCATAATGTTCTATATTTCAAAGGAACAACGAGTGGGGTATCCATATTCGTATCTTCAATCAAATGAATCTATGATTTGTTGAATATTACTTTTACTTTCATGCTGTGAATAAACCATACCTTTTAGTCCCTGTGTTTTTCACTAAAACAGCAATAAATCTAGTAGAATCGTAACACCACCAATACATTTATGGTAAAGTTTATATATGTTATACTCATCAACAAAAAAGAAGTTTATATATGTTGGATTATTGGGGATATTATGATGGTAGATACCGGGAAAAGCATTTGGACTGATGCAACTTGATTTTGCAAGTAGACATATTGCTTTTCCAGTATCGTGGGTTAGAGGACGGTGGAAGTAGATATCATTGATGAGAGTGACAAGCAAGATGTGTGAAGAATCTGCATTTGGTGGTCTTCTTCGGATTTCACTTGGATGACATGATTTTTAGATGACATCGGTAACATTAGTGCATTTTATATAGGAAAAAATGATGGATGAATTATTAAAATAAATTATTTAGATGAAAGAGATTGATTAATTAAAAGAGAGATAGATAATGTCACTAAATGCTATGCCACCTATGTGCTACCCGTCTTCTTCTTGCATACTCCCTCGATACCTTTTTTTTTTTAGGAAAACAAATTTGTGTCTCATTAGCAATAGCTTGTTCAATGTAATCTGGGTTAGCAGCAGTCATATATGTAGCTGCTCGAGCTCGCTGATGAACTACTATATTAGATTGTCTCATAATGAACTCTACAAAAGAATTTGGAGTAAAAATAAACAAAGAACGAATACAGTCTCGAATAATAAAATGAAAATAAAATTTGTCTTTTTTATTCAGATGAAAACTATCAAACACCATCTTGTAGCCAACTCAAAGATTATGTTGTCAAAATGGAACCTACCGATCCAATGAATAGCTCGACAAAGATCGAAAGCTTCTCCCTTCTTAATTGTCAAATATGGGTTAAAAGTCGTTGTTTTTGCATGAAAAAAATGTTCTTTGCCATCACGTAAACTCATTTCAATGCCCACTTAATTATTATAGGTGAGATCAGTTGTGAATTCATGCAAATATCGTAACTCACTCTTTTGCAAAGAATGGCCTCGCCAACAGAAGGAGTGAGTGAGTATTGCTTCTTTCCCATTTTTATTGGACCACTTTTTATTTTATTTTTTCCATGTCAAAAAAAAAATTTAGAAAAATTTACCATACACCTATTAAACCCATACCCTATAAATTATTAAAAATACTAATTTTAACCCTTTTAAAATCACACTCATCCACCTCATCAAATGTTTTCAAAATTGAACATACATGAGATTTTTTCAGAATCGATCCCAATATCGAAAATCTTAGTGAAAGTTTTCCGAGACTAACCCAGAAATCATAGAGAAACTAAAATACAATAATTAGCACTAATCTATAATCAAATGACCTATCAACCAATCCTTCAATTATATCACAACATTCTTCCTTCTTCTAACACCGAAAACAACAATCGAACTTTTACTTCTTCTCAAAAGAGACAAAAAATATGATTAATCCAAAGATGATTATGATGATTATAGTCATGATGGTGAAAGAATGAAAAAACTGGAATCAATGAGCATGCAAAGAGAACCGTTGATTTACTGCCTCAAACCCTCAACCTAAGTTGATAGAGACTTTCTTTAAGCTTTCCATGGGAATATTTTTAGAAAACTTTTCATCTATTTTCAATTTCAGAAATACATGAAGGGTGTGATTTTGGTCAATTTAGTCTTTCAAATTGCAAAATATCAATTTATTCCTTTGAACTTAAACATATCAACCAATTTAGACCGCGCATTAAAAATATTTTTTTAGCAATCATCCATCAAAATCAATAAAAAAAAAAAAACAAACATTTTAGTTTAAATAACCTTGTGCTGCATCAAACACAAACATAAAATTTTAAAAATTGTGTTATAGAATTTGAGGAAAAGAGTAAATTGATTAATATTTTTCATTTAAAAATTTAAAATACCATTTTGCAAATATAAGAGATTTAATTTTCGGATTATTTAAAGGACTAAATTGTATATTTAATCACCATTTTTTTTGACAAAATTGTACTCTAACTAATCTTAAATTTACTGCGATGGAACGATTTTTTTTCTTGGAAAGATTTTGGGTAGATGATGGAACGATTCTTCTAGTGGAAGAGGATTAAAACTATGTGGATCCAAATTAAAGGCTCAAATACATCTGGAAATTGAATTGGATAGCGAAAGATTATTTGTGCATATCCTAAATATAATTGCTCACGTCCCGATCAAAATAAGAAGTGCTTCTAGTCAAGTTCGATATTTTTCCAAAACCAATGAGTGGTGTTAAATACAAACTAATATTTTGATTTGATATTGTTTGCTAAATAGTATAAAAAAACATGCTGAATTTGTCCAAAAAAGAAGTACCATTCATAAAAATAACGCGTGAAAATGATTTTGTCGTCAACCTAACCTACCAGTAGTACTTGTATAATTTTCCACACCTTACCTTAATATAAGGCTTTTGACTTTACAAAAAAAGTACTAGCATTACAAGACCTAGTATTAGATAGACAGCAACTTATTATATTCATGCAGTGCTCGTCGCAGCATACTATTCAATGGAGTCTGCCGGCTGTTACGTATAGTAAGTAGGAAACACTAGTAAGAAAATATATACTTGGACAATTTTTATGAGGGGGTCAAACATATAAAAAAAATTAAAATATTAATATATTAAACTTAACCAATAAGTAAAATAAATTCATAACAATTTTTAGAGTTAAATATGTTTTTAGTCCCTATAAATATGTCAACTTTTCGTTTTAGTCCCTCTAAAATTTTCCTTCAACTTTTAGTCCCTATAAAATTTTCAATTACTACTTTTGGTCCCTATTTTTAATTTTTGTATTTTTTAATGAAATTATGCAGAACTGTGTAAAATATTCTTAAAAAAATCCTAAAAAAAATTAGAATTTTTTAACAAAACACAAATCAAATATAAATTTTTAACCGTAAAAAATATAAAAATTCATATTAAATCATGTTTTTTTAAAAAAATTCTAAAAAAATTGGAGTGATTCTTATAATATTTTGAATTTTTCTTATTAAAATAATATGAATTCTAGATATGAGTTTACTTTAAAAGAGGGACCAAAAGTGAAGATTGAAAATTTTATAGGGACTAAAAGTTGAAGGAAAATTTTAGAGGGACTAAAACGAAAAGTTGACATATTTATATGGACTAAAAACATATTTAACCCTAATTTTTACTTATATTTAATGAAACTGCAACAAAGAAAATAAAGGCTAACGATAGTTATTTATAAAATTTGAGCTATATGGAGTTTTAAGAAGTCAAATTTATCCATAATGGACACTAAACTAAATAGATTATCAATATTATTTCAATATCATCTCTCTTTGAACCAACAAAATTGTTTGGAGTAGCGAAATAATATATTAATGAGATAGGTATATATTAAACTATGTTAATTATTTAAGTTTTTTTTTCTTCCTTTTGGGGTAGCCAATGTTACCCCATTACTATACATCCATTCGCCCCTGAATTTTAGGCAGCCAATGTTACCCCATTACTATACATCCATTCGCCCCTGAATTTTAGGCCCCATACAATAATGAGAAAAAGTGAAAAGAGAAAGTAATTAAATAATATTTATTTTTAAAGGATTAAATAAAATATTTTTTATTTCACAACAAAATAGATTTTATGTGTGTTTAAATGATGTGTCCAAAGACATGTACGGTGTGTCTAAACAAGACTGCCTCTAGGGATAATTCTAAGATAGTCACAAACATAAATTCAAATCATTCAGGCACACACTTTCATATAAAAAAAAATATATTTAGGCACACACACAACAATACACATTAACCAATATTTTGAATATTAACAACAATAAATTGATTTTTTTTTCTCTTTTGACATATTTTCATTTGTATGTGTGCCTAAGCCAATTATATTTGTGGTTGTGACCACACAAGAATTGCTTCTGCCTCTAGTAAATAACTTGAATTTGTCTCATTCATAGTAAGTAAGCTGGATTTTTCACAATCAATGACAAATCAAACAAGAGAAAGTTTTTTATGGTCACAACCTCAAATCAAAAAGATTTGAGTACACTCACATAAAATAGAAAAAATTAAAAGTGTCTGAAATTCAATAATATTAATTGATGTGATTAAATTAGTTTTGTTTTAATTTCTTTGAGTTTATGTGAGTGTGCCTAAATTTTTTTGATTTGAGGTTGTGACTATAGTGGATTTTCTCATCAAACAATGTCACAACCACCTTAAGTTGGGACCTACCACATTTCTCATGATGGACGGTCGAGATATGTCACAGCCAGAGCATGTAGGGCTGTATGCGGGTCAGTTTCGGTTGGGCTTGGTCAAACTCAAGACCCAAACCATATAGGGTATTTCGATTTGAGTGAGGTAAAGTAATCGCCCGTTAAATAATTGGATCGGTTTGGACAAACCCACTAATTTCCGGTTCGGGTTAGGATGGATAGTGGGTTATCCAAATTATTTTTCAGTTTTTTTGTTAATATTAAATGACTAAATGATGAGTCATCATATATTTTTCATAAAAAATACTCAACTTTTTTATTTTCTAACCTATTTTCACTATATTTTAGCATAAAAAATAATAAATGATAATATTAAATAATGAATTTCATCATAAAATACTTGCAAGAAATTAAAGTTGCATGACATGAAATTACATTAGCATCAAAACAACCAAAAATTGCAACATCCAAATTTGTAACTCTAGTATGTTTTGATTTTCAATATAGCGAATGTCTTTTGGCAATTTTGAAAATTAGACTTGATTTATAACTAAAACCTTTTGTAAACTTCTTCTTCCCAATGAAAATAAAAATAAAAATGAAAATATCGCCATTATCAAGTAAGTGTGATTGATTTTACCCGAAACCCGTAGTTTTTTAAAGTCATACTCACCTAATTACCCAACCTTCTACGCCCCTACACATGTCACAACAATAACAATTTATGGTCATCATCAGCAATATGCTTAAATGTTGTACTAGTACTAGTATAGTAACTTTTTTTTTTTACAATTACTAGCACGTATTATTTATTTTTTAAGAAGGTAATGATAATTTATTGGTTATATTTAAATTTCAAAGTTTTTTTTTAAGAAAAGATGGTTATAACATTTCATTAATAATAATATCAATCATACAATGAGGAATATGAAAATAAATAGTGGGACTATTTATCAATTATGATAACTTAAAAATATTTGTTTTATTTTATTCTATTCATTATCTTTTGATGACGTGAAAATTAATAGTAAAAAACATTGATTCTGGTGAATTTTTTTTTGAAATTATCTATCATTTTACTATTTATTTTCTTTATCTTTATTTTCAAACGTGAAAAAAACTTTGAAATTATTCTATTCTTCAATGTGAACTGAATACCATAACAAGACGAAAAAATTAAAACAGTTCTATTTATTTTTCTAAGGAAAAAAGTTCTATTTATGATCACAAAAAAAAGCCGAATTATATTTCACTGTTGGGTGACATAAGCTGATATAGAAAGCCGCAATATGATGAGGTTGTTTGTTTTCTTTCATGTTTGGTCGACTTGGTCATGCAAAAACCCTACATTCAAATAAAGCCTAAATCAATAGAATATCACGTTGACTAGACCCTCTTTCCTTGAAACCCTTCCATAACATACTTTAGCCAATAATACCTCTTAATTTTTCATGACTACACATCATTATTCATTATCCTTTTCAATTTTCATGGCCATGCTTGCTTTATTTTCACTCAAACATCATCATTTAGCTTATCCTCTTTGTATTTCTTATGTTCATACAAATTTCATTGAATCGTTGTTTTTTGTTCACCTTGCTTCTTAGTAGTAAAATCAATGGCTATTTTGCTTCTTTTAAGAACTGAAATCCATTAGCACTTTATTGGTTTGGAAGTTACTTGCATATTTGGTGGTTCTTCAATATTAAGCTGAAAAAGAGGTTACTTACTTTCTTCTGAATTATTACCGTGTAATATAGGTAATTCATTCTCCATACTCTCAGTTTCTATTATTTTATCCTTAGGCTCAAAGTTCAAACTGTGTTTGGTAGCATGATGACACATATAGTACAAGAAAAGTCTATACTCCTCTCCAATCAAATTGTTAACTATTGGATTTATCAACCTTGGATAGCTTGCAATTTGATTGGATAGACTTATAAGTGCATGTTTGGATTTCAGTGAGTTTGACAAAATTACGGCGACACCATAATTTTGTTGAAGCTACAAAGTGTAACTTTTGTCAAAATTACAGTGATTCACTGTGATTCTGTTAAACTCACCGTCAATCCAAACATGTACTAAGATATATGGAAAATTATCATATAAATATAATAGTTTTTTTTTATGTTGAGTAATAATATAAAAATATATTGCAGAATATCATATAATATTTCTATTTCCAATGATGTTTGTTGAAAGTTGACCTCTTCTCACTTCTCAATTTAGGTGATGAAAATTACTTTTGTTTTACTCTATTGACCAGAGTATTCCAAAATAAATTTGTCTTTCTCTAGTAGATTTTGTTCTTTCATTACAGTTAAGGATTCATGAATCTGTTATGTTGCTTAATGTATATTATTTCCATGTCTGATATGTAGCTGTAGGATACTCCTCTTAATGAGAACCAATAGTGGTGAAATAGTGGAGACTTTTCCAAATAGCCTATCCTTTCAGGTACACGTAAATAAATACCATTGCATTTCACTATTTTGTTCATCATATCATAGGTGTTTTTGAATAACAAACTCTTAACAGAACTAACCAATCTAACTAACAAACGATATCTGATTTGTAACCGATTTGTCGTTCATTCACACAGACTCTTATAACTTGGATGTTAGGACTAAGGATTCTATTGACAGAATTTATGTTAATTAACAGGTACATAGTAAAATATGCATAGAATTGATGAAAATAGTGGACAGCATCATGAGGATATTTCCAGACATAGAGGAAGCACGACCAAGATGTTCATCAGGAATAGAGTCTCTATGTTTTCTGAACAACTCAATTGAGAAATCTAAATTACTTTTGCAACATTGCTCCGAATGCAGCAAACTCTACCTGGTGTGTATTTTTTTTCTTTCTAAAAACATACAGAAATTAACTTGCATAGATTTCTGAACAAGTCAATGAAATATGAACACTGTTTCATAATCAAGCTTATGAGGATAAGAAAAATACGAGCTAATAATAATATTAACGATACATAATATATATAATGGTTTATTTATACTAACAGGTTGCATAATAGTTTTGTTGGTTTTAATATTACTTTCAGGCTGTGACAGGAGAAACGGTACTTTCGAGATGCCAAAAAGTGAAAAAGTCATTAGAACAAAGCTTAATTCCCATCCAGGGTATGGTTCCAGTCATGTTGGCTGTAGAGGTTAGTCAATTTTTTCTTCATCATCTAACTTCTGTTAAGTATTTATTGTAGTTGAAAAAACTTCTATAAGCAAGTTGATCCAAACTGAGTTTTATATTTTCTGTTGCAGGTTTCTAGAATAATTGATGATCTTGAGTGTGTTACATTTGTTCTGGATTCTGCTGAAGAAGAGGCTGGGAGAGTTGTAAGAGAATTGCTTCATCAAGGTTCAACCTCAGATTCCGTGGACGACTTTGAAGTTAAAGCTCTTCAGTTTGCAGCACCGAGACTGAAAATAACATCTCAAAAGGCCATTTTAATCGAGAAACGATCTATCAAGAAGTTTCTAGATAAAGTTGGACCAAATGACGCGAAAAAGAAGACGATCTTGAGATATCTTATGTATCTAATGAAAAAGCATGGAAAAAACTTAATGGTGGTGGGAGAACACATGGAGAATTTTTATTCTCGTAGTGAAGAACCAATTGCAAGGGATAACTCTAGCCGTGATTCCAGACGAAGAAATCGTGTTGAGCCAGATCATAGCATGAACTATGATCAGCATAAAACTGAGATGAATCAGTCAGATAGAGTGGCACCACCTGAAGAATACAAGTGTCCAATATCCTCAAGGTTGATGTATGATCCTGTTATCATTGCTTCTGGAGTAACATATGAAAGAATGTGGATAAGAAAGTGGATTAATGAGGGTAAAACTATATGTCCAAAAACAAAAAAGGAACTACCTCATATGACATTGACTCCAAATGTTGTCATGAAGGACTTGATATCAAAGTGGTGCAAAAATAATGGTGTCTCCATTCCTGATCCAAGTAGACATACAGAAGATTTTATGTTGTTGGATGCTTCAATCACCTCCATTAAGAGTTTGGGAAGTTATTTCAATGATCTGAACTTGCCAATGGATCTTACTAACATGTCACTTGGATCATTGGATAATAGTTTTAGTTCCGATGTGTCGCGAGTTAAGACCAATCATGCCTTGAATTTGATGATGACCAAGAGTAATGAAAATTCTCAGCCTCACAATCATACAGTTCATGCAGAGATACATGATACAGATTTGATGCTCTTGCCTCAACTTCATGATCTTCAATGGGATTCTCAATGTAAGATCATTGAAGATTTGAAAGATCATATGAAAAGCAATAGCCAAGCTATTTTGTCAGTGTCAGCTGAAAATTTAGTCGAACCAGTTGTCAGATTTTTAAGCAATGCAAATGATCGGCAGGACTTAAAAGCGCTGAGAGCCGGAACTCAGCTTCTGTCGGAATTTGTGAACAATTGCAGGTATGATTTCTTCTTCCCTTACCCAATTTTGGTCTTTGTATGGTATTCTGTAAAAATCATTTAATATTTATCCATATAAACTATTTTGAATATTGTAAATGCAGTCTTGTTCATGGTTCAAAAATCATTCTCTTTATCCGATGCATTGTCCTAAAGTGAATCACCCAAAAGTTTCTGAAATTGTAGAAAGGAGTTAATTTAGTCAATAAAACTATAAATAATTCATTTAATTTAGTTCCTAAGGTTGTCCAACGTGGACTAATATGATTGAGGATTTCGAATTTTAGAAACTATTTTGAAATATTAATAATTTCAGTGACCAAGTTGATCGATGCAAGTTTTTAGTTTCTTGCAGACCTGAAATTTTAGAATAACCTTTTCTGTGAAATTTTAATGCAGAAGTGGTATGGCTGACCTAAGTGAAGATACATTCATAAAGTTGGCAAATCTTCTTGACTCAGAAGTGATAGGAGATGTACTTGCCATAATGGAAGAACTTTCTGGAGATGGAAATAGTAAAGCCAAAATTGCAGCATCCAGTGCACTCACTTCTGTCTTAAAGTTACTTGATTCTGATAACAAAGGGTTCCAACAACATGCTATAAGAATAATCTACAATTTTTCCTTCAACAGTGAAGTTTGTCCACACATGGTATCTGTCAATTGCATCCCAAAATTGTTACCTTTTTTCAAAGACAGAGCTGTTTTGAGATACTGCATATATATCTTGAAAAACATCTGTGATACTGAAGAAGGTAGAAATTCTATTGCTGAAACAAAGGGATGCATAAGTTCTGTTGCTGAAATACTCGAGAGTGGAAGTAATGAAGAGCAAGAACATGCACTTGATGTTCTACTATCTTTATGTACATGTTCTCAAAATGTGGATTATTGTAAGTTGATTTCGGATGAAGAGATTATCACTCGTCTTTTCTATATCTCACAGAATGGAAATGATAAAGGAAAGGAAAGTGCCGTGGAATTGCTTCATATTTTGGGAGATGCAAAATATGTTGAGAATGAAGATAGGTCCTCTCAGCCAATTACCAACAATAGTTCTACAGATTCCAACAGTCATCCTGAAAAAAATAGATCATCAAAGAAATCACCATTTCTGAAGAAACTAGGATTGTTCTCGAAATCTACTCCACATGCATCAAAACCCAGAAGGTGAAAATGAATTTCCTCAGCATTCTCAAGTCATAATTATCCTTGTGATACCATTGTGGGGGGGAATACATATCACATGCTTGATAATAGCCAGTTTGGATTGATGGATAGCAGATATGATTTATATATGGTGTGCCTCAATCTTTGTGAATGTGTGATATATTGGTTTTTACCTTTCTTGAGATTATTACTAAATCTCATCTTGTAGCATTCTTAGCTCTAAATATTCATTCACAATACATCTGCTGCTTAATTTTGGACTGTAACAGCAGGTATTGTAATTGTAATGTATAGTGGTGCTTATGTTTACGAATTCTGCTCTTCTGCCAACTCGTTTTGCTCATTCCCAACTAAACTTCCAAAAATGCCCCTGCGTGAGTTAACTCACGCTAGCGTTAATTTTGTGTGACTTAACTCACGCTAGTGTTAATCTCTGCACGAGTCTGCGTTAATTAACTCACACATGGGCATTATAGGAATTTCAGTTGGGAATGAGCAAAGGCAGTTGGGTGAAGAGCAGAATTCTATGTTTACAGTAGGCACTGTAACAGTAGGGCTTGTTAATTGTTAGAATAGTTTATTGTTTTCCATTTTTCCCTCTTCCTGTCAACATACTAGTGACCAGCTTCCTATTTTATTCTGTTTATTCTTATTGTATATATATTAAACACTTCTAGATTTTAAGCCTTAATTGAAAAAAACAGATATCAGTGTAATTTGTGCTTGTTATTATTGTTATTGTTTGACAGAAGTTTTTAATTATTTTTAATTGCAATAACTATTAAATATTTGATGACTCAGGAGCAAGCATAAACAAATCAAGCATAAATATTTGGCAGTGTTGTAGAATAGATTATGTAGTGGAAACTTCACTAGAAAAACAAGATGAGTAAGAACTAAGAAGGCTGTTTACAGCATCAGCAGCACCAATAAGACTGAGAACGGTGTTTCTTATTGAAACCTATTGACTGGCAACAACATCTGTTATTTCTCTTATCAATTTATCATCCTATTTGCAAACTCTATTGTGTCACTGATTCAAAAATTCAGCCTTGGTATCATTCAATCTCAAATGACCAAAAAATATGTAACCGCAGCATCTGCAACCATTTCTTACTGTAATCGAAATTAGAGTTACCGGTTGAACTCGTGGTATAAATTATATCTAGCTCGTGCCAAATACTATGTATGAGTCACCTGCATATTTGGATGATAACTAATGACAATCGACGACAACAGCAACACACATGTGTGGTGAGAAATACAATGCAACTATATGACGCAGTAGGGAAGCATGGGGTTAGCAAGCGCTAAACCTAGATAGAAAAGAACAAGTTTGCAAGCGACAAACTTGTGAAAATAGGGTTGTAAGCGACAAACCTATCAAATAAGGGTTTCCGGAATCTACTAGAATTGAGAGAAAAGTCTCGAATATTATTAATGAATAAAAGTGTCCCTCTTTGGCAACATAAGTTCTGCTGATATAGTGAAAGAAATAACAAACCCGTGGGCCGAAATAAAATAAAACGAAATAATAATAAAGTTCTAGAAAATTACTAAGATTTGGCTAAATAATAAATACTACTAAATTACTAATAAAACCCTCTTACATCACTATATATTATAAGATTGAAAATTCACTAAAATTAAATTTAGTTGCAGGGCTATAGAACGACATACAGGTTAAAATTCCAGATACAACAACTAACATAAAAGAGAATACTAACGACCGATAGTCAGGCTGCATCTCACCATGCTGAAGAATTGTGCATAACAAATTATATTATACATATATATAGATGAAAAAAACCAGCGGACTATGACCATGGATCTCATTCACATGCTGGTTTTGTATCAAAGCTGCTCAAGCATATCGCAAAGGCTTGGAAGGCAGAGAGTGGATAACGGTAATCCATAGTAAATATATCTTTTCCAATCTTTCCAAACTGCAAGATAACCTTCTCTTGCTCTGCAGGAGAAACATTATGAGATGGCTCGACAGCAGCCACAAGTTGAAAGTTCTTAACTGAAGCCACTGTAACACGGCCCTTGAAATTTAGACACCAGCATTGCAGCTGTTCATGCCATCTGGGAGACTTGTTTTTGAGTACCAGAGACTCAGATGGCCCTTGGCTCTGTACCGACAACTCTGCGAGGGTTGAATTGCTTAAATCTCCAATTGGATCTTTACCTTTTGGCTCTGGTGCTGACGCTGAACAAAAATGTTCATCAGTAATTTGAGGAAAAGATGTAGGAGTTGGAGCATTGCCCCCTTCCTGAACAGCTGAGACAGGTATAGAATTCATGATGCAATTCATTCTTCTCGGCCCTCTAGTGCGGAGAACATTCAGCTCATAGGCAACGGTGCTAACAATATAGTTACCGGCTGGAACTCTTGGAGACACCTGCCTAGAATGAAATCTCCTGCTGGACCGACTATTTTGTTTAATTCCAGCTCCGTGTGGAGGTTGGCTGTCATATATGGTGAACTTGGTTCCCAAAAAGTTAGACCTGTCAAAATTTATCATCAGTTAGCAGATAGAATAAAGAGTGTGATGGAAATTTGAAAAGTGGGCAAGTAAAATTTCTATCAGCCAAAACTTACCTGAGTTTTCCAACATACGCATTGCTGGAACGAGAAAAATCATCAGCAACCAAAGATATGATGAAGTCTGTGCCGGTTGCCCTCCTTATCTTCTTGGCAGCCAATAACAGCTTATCAGTCTCATTTTCCGCTGTATAAGAAAAAACAGAAGAAAACAAGCTTCTCAAATACCAATTTCAAAATCATTAAGGTGAATTGAACAGAGGAAAATAAAGCACAAATCGGTTGAGGTGTATCGATAGGTTCAGCCAATTTCTGTCCCATTCAAGTAAGAAGTTCAAAACAAAAAAAAAAATTGTTGTCAGTGTGTCAGTTGAAACTGGAACTAAACAACTTCAACTTCAATCCAACAATGAAAAAGAACATCTATTTGCAGTTTTTTACGACTCATTTTTTCGTTATCTCATTTCATACTATGACTCCAAAGAAATGCACTTCCAGTTTTTCAATGAAAGAAAAGTTCATTTATATAAATCTAAAATCTGATAGGCTCTAGGGTGGACCGGCACTTCAAAATCACCCAAATAAAGGGAAACAAATGAATTCAGTTTTGAGGCACCCATACTCCCGTGTCCCGTCTCCCTTCCTTTTTTTTGTCGAATCAACATCAAACAAGTAAAATCTCAACTATGAGGCAATGTCGATCGCATCACAGTTTTAAGCAATTTTCAAGTATTGGTCTGATGCGGTCTATGCTGTAGAATTAGCCCAAAAATTTAGCATTACAATAAAAAAAAAATGATTTTGTCTATTTATTATTTAGAATATCTCACACATGTGCACGTGTTTGAGTACCAAGTAATGCACGTGCACGGACACCAAGTAATTAGTTTAAGAAAGTTCTCAAGATGATGATGTAATTGTGATGTGTAGTGAATTTGATTTAGAAAATCGATTTTGTATATTTATTATTTAGAATATCTCACACATGTGCACGTGTTCGAAACCAAGTAATGCACGTGTTCGAAACCAAGTAACGCAAGTGTTCGAAACCAAGTAACGCACGCGTTCGAACACCAAGTAATTAATTTGAGAAAGTTCTCAAGATGATGACGTAATTGTGAGGTGTGGTGATTTGATTTATATATGAAAAACCCTACATATTTAGTGCAATAAAATAGCCGTTCAAGATCTAAATTCGTAAACTCCAAGTTTTCAAGTGACTCAAAATTCAAATGCAAGATGACACCCTTTGAGAAAAAAGAATGAACAAAACTCCAAGAATGAAGCAAACTTACATGGCACCAGTCCATAGTACAATAGATACGCAGAAGTTTCTCTGTCCCTCCTGATGAAGCACTGTATCGGAGAATCACGAGGACCCGGCTATTCATAAACAAAAAGTAGAGAACATAAGATACGGAAAAACCAAAATGGAAAAGAAGCAAAAAACGATTGCGCCAAAAAAGGGGTGAAGAATTAATTACCTGCTTTAACGAAATAGGAAACGTCAACCTTCCACACTCTTCGGGAGTCTGAACAATCTCTTGTGTAACGGCCCTCCATGATTTACACACAGAAGCACAAGAAACGACAACAGCACGTGCAGGCCAAGAGGTCTCAGTCTCTTCTACCCTTCGAATTATATCAAGTAGCAATTCAGATGGTATATTCGCCCATTGTCCCTGCTGAATAGGTTCAAGTGATGTTAGAGTGATATCAGGAACAATATGCGACTTTGTCCGACGCTGTGAATGCCTACTTGCCACACCTCTCCTCGACGTATTACCAATCCCATCCCTCATCTCCTTAAGTTCCCGTACTATGCTTCTCAACGACATTTTTGCTCAGCATATCAATCTTACTTCCCCTGCAATAACTGCAAACATCAAAACAGATCCAAAATCATTCTCCACTCTGAAGTTGAGAAAAACATGCTTAAGTTATGATAATGTGAACTAAACCAAGTTTTCGTATGCTAATACCTATACACATGCAAATAATATAACAACTACAAATTACAAACAGATACATGGGATGCAGACATAGCTCTAGATTCAATGCATTGAAACCCTAACTAACACAATTTTACAAAAACTAAAAACACAAAAACCCACATTCACATCAAAAACCCTATTTGCTCACATTCATAAATCATTATAAAAATGTTTACGCACATCACAAAAACCTAGCTTTTTGCAAATACTTCATTTTAGTATCACAAAAGAACACATTTTTCAATCCAACAACAACATAACAAGACAATAACCTAAAAACATCATCATCAACAACATCAACAGCAACAAAAACTTCATATTAAATATATCAAGAATTCCAACTATTTACAAACACTATGGTCACAAAGATCTACAAATTGTGATAATAATTTACAAAAATGCATTAAAACACAAAAAAAATAATCACAATGAAAAATGACCCAACACCTGAAAAATCCTCAAACGAACAAATCAGCTAAAAAAATCACAACTTGAGAAGCAAACCCTTGATAATGAAGCTTCTAAAACCCGGATCCATAAAAAACAAGAACCAAATCGGAGAAACAGAGGCAGAAAAACACGGAGGTTTTTAAAGCGGTTAAGGAGATGAAGGAGGCGTTGAAAATTCCGGCGAAAACCCGAAGAGGGTCCGCCACCAACACCGCCGTGAAAAATGGATTCCGCAACCGGAATGGTGTGGCATGAATCGGATCCAACCTATGTTTATGTTATGAGTAAAAAAAGAATCTTAATTTAGTAAATAAATAACGTTACAGAAAGCGAAACCTTAATTTATTGCTGGAGAGAATCTAGTGCTTCGATCTATGATGCAACCTAGCTCTTAGATGGTGACACGTGGTGATCATGTTCCTTTGCTTTTGACATTGAGGATTTAGTTTATTTATGAGTAGGGGTGTGCAAAAAATTTGGTTAACCATAACCAAATCAATCCATTCCATATTTCAAAAGTACAGCCCATTTAATAAAATAACCAAACCGACCCATATTATTCAAAAACGGGTAAACCGGTTTGGAATTGGTATAGCACCGGTTTGACCATTGTAACTCAATCCCAAATCTGAAAATTGCAGCAACACGCAGACACAACCATTGTCGTCGTACCTCCAACTCTGATGTCTCCGACGACCACACTTTCTACCGTCGTGTATCCCTAGATACGACTTATACAATCGCCGCGCACATCACAATCGTAGTTCAACCGGATCTTAACAGTGAATCAGAATTGAAAGGAGTCTGATGAAGAAATGGAAGCATGGAGTTGCTGGGAACATAGAAGAAAATTATGAGCAATTTGATGGAAAGAATGACGTAGAAGTTAAACCGAAAGGTGAATCTGAATCAAAATGGAGGAATCATGTAACAGTGAATCAAACTTTTGGAAGAATAGAAGAAAAAATTAGCTAAAATATCATGAACTGGTTTTCATTATAAACCGGATCTTAACCGGTTATGAACCGAACCCAGACTGATTTTGAAAAAATAACCGGTTTTAGCTTAAACAGGTTTTGGATCTGAACCAAACCACAAAAATGGATTCAGTTTGGTTTGGTTTTGTAACCATGAACACCCCTATTTAGGAGTGAGTGATTATCGTGTTCTTGTCTTAATCTTGTCTTGTTTAGAGAGGAAATACTAGTGTGTTACTGTTACTATCTTTTGGTGTGAATCATAGTCTTTGCACACACAACTGTAAATACTGGTCGGACAGGATTGTAATAAATGGTAAATTAATTATCAACAGTTTAACACTGTTATATTTTTATACTAAATTCAATGTATAACATTTTTTGTGTGTGGTGTTACAAATACTATTTGTCTCTTGGAATGAGACTTTAAGCTAACTGGAGGACGATTTCAATGAGCTGAGCAGATGGAGTAGGAAGCCTCTTTAACATAAAGTCAACACAAATGTTCTGCTCCTTCAGAATATGGACTAAATTTACTGTCTCATGATGCATGTACATACAAACTTGCATTTTCCAAGTTGTGGGTATGAGTTACCGCTTCTAAACAATCACTCTTACAAATGATACTTGTATAACCAAGACCATATCAAGTAGCAATCCCAAGTTGAATAGTCGAAGTTCCGCCAAGAGTGCATCACCGCCATTTTCAAAGTGAGTGAACCCTGCTATTTAACTACCATCATGGTCACAAACAACTCCACCTACTCCTAGACGAGAGTTGTCTTCAAGAAAGTTGTCATCCACATTAATTTTGATGAGACCCTCATAATGTGGTTTCCAACGCGATAAGAAACGATTTATAGATGTATCATAGCGCGAAAGTTGGCAAAAAGTAATAAACTCGTCATGCAACACCCGAGTCTTTCTCGCAAATTCTTGAATCTACCACGGTGTTCTTCAAAAAAACTAAATGTATAACATTTAGTTAAGCTGAAAGAATATTGAGTTATCTTTGAATTAATTGTTCTTTCAACTATTTTAAATGGCAACATGGAAAAGACAACGCATTTATTTATTTTTGACAACTTAATAAAAAAATATTTACTTTCAAATTTTTTACTAAATAAATTTAGAGATAATTTTCGTACATCGACAATAAATGACATTTTTACACGTGTATTCAATCAAATAATGTTAAATATGTATTTGTAAAGATATTTTTTAAACTAACATAAAGATTATTGGCTTCTTAAGAAAAAACTTAAAAATGATATGTTTTTTTTGTTACATAAAAATTTTATTCATGCGTACAAAAGTTTTACAATATCGGTGTAAATAAATTATATCCATATACTTAATAGACACGACAATGTGATTGTATTAACTTATGTATTACCTTCTATCACATTTATAAGCAAAAAAAATACTTTTTAGATTTATTGAACATCTAATGTATTTGATATATATATTATAGACCAGATATATTAGATGTTTAATGAATTTAAAAAGTAATTTTTTTGCTTATAAATGTGACAAAAGGGAGTAGTATTGATCAATTATTGATCATTTTGGTTTGATAGATGGTTAGGTGAGGTCCCCTTCTGTGAGCGTTTTCGTCAGCTGTTTAATTTATCGGAGAATAAGTCCATGTCAGTGGCAGACTTGTTCTCTGTTGATGCGGAGCAGTGGAGGGACTTGTGGAGGTGGGGGCGTAGGTTGTGGCAATGGGAGGATGAGATGTTAGCAGAGTGTAGGGCTCTACTTCTTGATGTTTCCTTGTATCCTAATGTTTCAGATAGATGGGTGTGACTCCGGGATCCGTCAGATGGTTACACAGTTCGTGGTGCATATAATTTATTAATTTCTCAGGCACCTTCTGGTGCGGATTCGGCTGTGGACTTGGTATGACACCATTAGGTTCCCCTAAAGGTGTCAATTTTCGTGTGGAGGCTCATCAATGATTTTTTACCAACAAAGTCTAACCTATTGGCTAGGGGGTCGCATGACATTACCTTGTGTGTTGATGGCTGCGGACATTCTGAATCGGCACAACACCTCTTTTTATTGTGCAATACCTTTGGTTCGCTTTGGCATTTGGTGCGGGATTGGATTCGATGCTCAGGTGTCGACACTGATAATATTTCTGAGCATTTATTGCAGTTTACATTTTTGACAGGTGGTGGTAAAGCTAGATGCTCTTTTATGCAACTCATATGACTTTTGTGTGCCTGAGTTGTATGGAATGAACGAAATAATCGCCTGTTTAATAAAGTTGTCACTCCCATACCCCGTATATTAGACAAGGTTAAAATGTAGTCTTTAGGTTGGTTTTAAAGCTAAAAAAGCTACCTTTGTTTTTGACACTCAGCAGTGGTAGTCAAACCCCTTTGTTTGTTTGGGTATTGGCTAATGTTGTTCTGCTTGTGTTCTGTTGTTTCAATGTAAAACTTGATTATTTGCAGTAGTTCCTTAGGCACACCTTGTGCTTCCGGAATTGCTCTGGTTGTGGTTATCAAATTCCATTTTGGCTTGTTAAAAAAAATTATTGCATTCTTTGAATTGAATGCGAATAATTATTGTTCACACGATCAAATTTAGATAGTTGATTAGATAATGTTAGTGGTGTGTTGTACGTTTTTTTTTTTAAGGATACTAAGTTTAATACACACGACAATGAACTCATTTATATTCATTACAAAAAAAAAATTCTGGAAAAACTGAAATTAAAATTTTAGAAAAAAATTCATTTTTTTTACGAAATTTTCGAAATTAAAAAGTTAATTTTTTATTTTTCAATATATATTCATTTATATTAATTTAAGAATAAAAAATCTGAAAATGAATTTTCGAAAATAAAAATTAGAAAAAAAATCATTTTTTATTTTAAAAGAAATTCAGGAAAAATATTTTTAATTTTTCAGAATTTTCAATTCTAACAAAATATGATATAAATTTTATTTTTTTTATTTTCAAAGAATTTTTTCTAGAATTCTTTATTGGTAGGAAATCTTTAAAAAAACTGTTTTTTTCGGAAAAAATCTGACCTGTTTTTTATTTTGAAAATTAAATTCCAGAATTTTTAATAATCTTCTTAATTTCGAAAAAGATCCAAAAAAATTTAATGTTTTTTCTGATTTTAGAAAGAAAAAAAATTCTAGATTTAAAATTTTCTAAACAAAAAAACTGAATTTTTTATTTTAAATTTTTCTAGAAAAAAATCTGAATATTTTTTCTGAATTTTAGAAAGAAAAAAATATTTTTTTTCGATTTTAAAAAATGTTGAAAAAAAACCTGAATATAATTTTTGATATTTTTAAATTTAGAAAAAAAAATCTTAATTTTTTTCAATTTATAAATTTTTTGGAAAAAAATCTAAATATTTTTAAAATTTTCAAAAAAAAATCATAATGTTTATATGAATAAGTATAAAATTTGGAAAAATAATTTCGTAATAAAAAAATAATTCCTGAATTTAAAAAAAAAATCCATAAATAAAAATTTTCCTGTTTTTTTTATTTTCAAATTTTTTAAATTATTTTTATTTTTAAATTAATATAAATTAATTTATATTATAATTTTTAAAAAAAATAGGCACAAATGCCACATGTACCCTTAAAAAATAAAAATAATTATACAGTCAGCAAGCCACATAAGCATATATGCACAGCCAACATGCCACACAGTGTACCACGTCAGCAAATATGCACCGTCATAAGGGTGAGGGGTATTTTCCAGAAGAAAAAAAAAGTTTTACAAGGATGCAAATCAAACCGAAAAATTTTATAAGGGCGAAAACCGAAAATGACCTATATAACAGGGGTGAAAACACTATTAACCCAAGTTTTGATAAGGGCATTAAATTGTACTATATGAGCAAATTATACTATATGAGAAAAGATATTTTGACATTAAAATTTTGATATTCAATGATACACTGTCTATTAGTATTTTTTATGTATAGTTTATAAATAAGTGTATCTTTGTTAGAATTTGCTAAGTCATTCTCGTGATCTTTGTAATCCAAGACTTCAACTCATTTTTGACATGTTATCTCCACTTTTAGTTGCCTAATTCTCTCTCTAGGTTTTCTCTTACAGTTTCTTTATTGAGGGGTGGTTTTGGGTCAATTCTTGACTTGAGATCACCCATCTTCATCTTTTCCTTTCTAATTCAATCTAAATAAGTGATTTTCACATAGATCTAAGTTTTTTCTTTGTGATTTCATCATCTAAGTGTGGTGGTTTGTTGTTAGTCGTCTTGTGCGGCGTTGTTTGATTTCCCGTCTTCGTGCGGTGTTCATTTGATTCATATTGAAAGATCGATTATTCAATCAAAGATTTGGGCGTCAACGTTGCAGATCCGGAGGTCATGGATATTCCGGTCACTTTAATTTTATCATATATTTTTGTAGGCATTATGTCGTTGTATACTATTAACTTGGATGTTGTGAGTTTGTTCACAGTTTCATCCTTTAAGTTTTTAGCGGTGTTAATGATGTAATCTCTCGATTTGAATGAATGAATATCATTTTATTTTTGTCAAAAAAAAAAAACTCATTTGAAACTTATTTTATCAAAAAAATAAGTGTGTTTTTTTTATTTTATATAATGAAATAATTGCAAGTAATAGTTATAAAATATCTTTTCTCATATAATAGTTATAAAATATCTGGAATTGCTGATGGAAAACATTTAATTGATTGGAATATATAAAGAAAGCTTATGAAGAAAATAGGATGTGGAATTATGTCAACTTTTGTACTTTTTCTTTGAGCATCTTCTCTTCCTTTCCTCTGTACTTCTTCCATTCTCTTGAACTCCTTCCTTTAAAAGTACTATTTGTATTGAGAGTAATATTGAGATCCCTTCATTCCAAATTGGTTACTTTTATTGCATTGATTTGTAGTTAAATTCTTCAAAGGTTCCAAAACCTTACAAAACATTAATTTTGTCCCCAAAAGGAGACATACCAAATTTTAATGTGAAACCCCCTTAATTTTGGGGGTAAAATAATTTTTTTTGGATAAGGCAAGAGAAAGGTTGGGTAAGGGTAAAATAAAATTTGAAGACCTTAGTCAAGAAAAATCTCATTATAAAAATAACGAGCACAATTATTTTTTTTCTAAAGAGTCCAAAGTCAAAAGTGAAAATAAAAAAACAAGTTCTAGCATAAGACACAGTTATTTTAAAAGCCAAGAGTATGTTTGTTTTAAGTTTATCAAGTTTATTTTTAGAATAACATTTTTTGGAACATAAAATAGGAATTTTATTCTAAGGTATTTAGAAAAAAAGATGTTTGCTTAACATTATAATATTACCGAGAACTATGAAAGTAGGGATTATAATAGGTAATTACACATGAATTTATTCTCATCTTCATGAGAACTTTATTCACACCATTTTTTTTCGGAAATTTTTTCTATTTCCTGAAACGTTTTGTACCCGAGAATAAAATTTAGTAAACTTGTAACAAACATAGGCACGTGTATTTTTATCATTTTATTCTCAGGAATCTAAAAATAAAATTATTGAAATGGGTTGGGTATAATGGATTGGCCCAATTGGTCCACATTTTACATAAGAATTATGCTCTTCTCCCAACACTTTTTGCTCGCGCCCAGCAGCCTTGCCGAAAATACCTCTGCGTTAGTTAAGTAACGCAAGTGTTAAATTCTGCGCTACTTAACTAACGTTGCGTTAGTTAACTCACGCTACTTGTTATTTATTTACTTTATTTGAACTCACTTTTCTTTAATTTATTTACTATAGTCAAATTATTTTATTTACGTTATTCTAATTTATTTATTTACTTTATTCTAATTTAAATTAGTTTATTTATTTACTATATTTAATTTATTTACTATATTCAAATTATTTTATTTACGTTGTTCTAATTTATTTATTCACTTTATTGTAATTTATTAATTTTATGATTTATTTGTTCACTTTATTCTAATTTATTTATTTTTTAAATTATTTGTTCACTTTATTCTAATTTATTTATGCACTTAAAATAAACATTGATTCGAATTTATTCATTAAATAAATACAGATATAAATAAAAGGAAATGAACTAAATTACTAATATTTATTCGAATTTATTCATTAAATACTTCAAATTATTTTATTTACGTTGTTCTAATTTATTTATTCACTTTATTGTAATTTATTTATTTTATGATTTATTTGTTCACTTTATTCTAATTTATTTATTTTCTAATTTATTTATGCACTTAAAATAAATATTGATTCGAATTTATTCATTAAATAAATACAAATATAAATAAAAGGAAATGAAATAAATTACTAATATTTATTCGGATTTATTCATTAAATACAAAATTAGAAAATAAAAGCAAATATAAATAAAAGGAAATGAACTAAATTAATATTTATTCAGATTTATTCATTAAATACAAAATTAGAAAATAAAAGAAAATATAAATAAAAAGAAATGAACAAAATTAATACATATAACAATATCTCCTTTTATTAATAGAATTCATACAATAATTGATACATTTATTCGAATTCACTAAATAATCTACTTATTTTCTTTTTACCCTCTTGGGATAAAAAGTGACCAGCCTTTTTGGGGTAAAATAGTGAGCAGCCTTCTTGGAAAAATACATCATCAACCCTTGGGCTAAATTTAAATCTGGTTCTTTTTATACCCCAAGAAGATTCTTTTTACCCCCGGTAAAAAGTTTTTGGGGTAAAAAGAAGTAAATTTAATTTTATCCCAAGGATTGATCACTTCCCCAAGTCGGCTACTCACTATTTTGCCCCGAAGAAGTCTGATCACTTTTGCCCCCAAAAGACTATTGAATGAAAAAAAGAAAGAAGAGAAATAGAGGGAGAGAAAATGATATGGTGTAAGGAAACATGGAAATATGAAGGAGTATTTATAGGTGGGAATGATAGTGTAGGATATAACCACCATAAATGTGGTCAAAAAAATGTGCAAAGGTTGTAAAAAACGTGTGGATTGAATGTTGAAAACTTGACCACCGTCCAAAAACTGTGTGTTCTTGAGTTCAGACCACTGACCAATTGCGTGAGTTAACTCGCGCACAGGTCAGTGGTGCGTGACTTAAGTCACACAGAACTTATAAGATGCGTGAGTTAAGTCACGCATCGTGACTTAACTCACGCAAGGATGTAACTAGAAATCATGCTGGACGCGAGCAAAATGTACAAAGGGAAGAGTAGAATTCTTTATGTAATAATATAATTTTAAAAAATTTATAACAAGTACAACTTATTCTAACATGTCTCATGCTCACCTACCCCCACATGTAAGGATCCAAAAACAAACTCATAGCCAACATAATATTTCCTTGTTCACGATTGCGCCACCACTTCAGAGGAGAGAAAATAGTTTTTTTTTTTGTATCATAGATCTTTGCGTATGACCGGAGAGATTAGTCTTTTGAATATGATACGATCATAATAGATTACAAAATTCATTCTTAAAAGATTTAACAATGTTGCATTTTTTAAGGCTGAATTCGAACCTATAATCTTCACGGAAAAAAGAATTTATGGAAAAGTATACAAAATCCTTTGTAAACATTTAACAAATCATTTAGTAGAGAAGCCCAACAATATGTAAGGTTGGAGCCAGCAAAAAAGAAACAAAAATCCCACTTGCACGTGCTGCATCTTTACTATGTCCTCTCTGATATTTATTATCCACTGTGGATCCTCTAAATCTAATCGTTATCCATAGCATGCTGATGGACCTACTCAATTTTTGACTTTACTTATTATATTTATATGCATAATTATTGTGTTATGTATCTTTATAACTTGCAAAAATCTTATGCCTTTGGCCACACACAAAAATTATAATGCATGCATTTTCAATGGTTAGTAACATTAAATAAACATTATATGGTGTTCATGATCAAAATTTCTTCCTCCTGGTGGTGGGGCTTGGTCAGTTTCAGTCCTCGTGTTGCAATGGAAGGAGTAGCTGGCATGATCTTTTTGTCACGACTTTTCCTGTATCCTCTTTCTAAAAATCAGTTGATAATATTTATCATTTTTCCATTGACATTTATAGGTTGTCATTTCAATTTTGACAGTTGGTGAAATCGGCATGGGCATGTTTGTATGTAATATTTTCCATGTCTTTATGCTAGTTTTGTTTTTATGACTAAAATATTTTTGGTCGTTGAAAATATCTTGAGTTTTGATTTTGGTCTTTACAAAGAAATTGATTTATAACCTTTGCAAAATAATTTTTTATTTTATTTATTTTTTAAAAAAGCCATCGACTTAGTTTTCATGTTGATTTGGCCAATTTGAGCATAAATGGTTAACCAACGCTAGAATAGGTTGATTTATATCTTTAATAATGTGTGTCAGTTTGTGTGGACTTTGAATGATTATTTAGAATATTTTAGGTTTATAGTAAAGATATTAACATGTTGAATGAGTCATTAATCAACACACTTGCTAAGAGAGAAATTAAGAGTGAGAGAACATAAAATTGAGTGTGGTTTAAAGTATGAACTATCCTATCTACATGCAGAATGAAGAAAACAAGGAAAATTGTCCCTTGTCCATACGCCCCTTGCAAATATGGCGAAATTGACTGGTTCGAGCCGTGCACAGACTTGCACGCCCCACACACAGTGATGATAGAAAAACAACTTTCATTGTTTTTAAGCCATGCGCACCGCACACATGAAGTGCATAAATTGCAAATTTAAGTGTCTATTTCACCCATAGTTAGGTATTCATAATCCTGACGGCTTAAAGACATATATGTGCGACTAGAAATGGTGTTTTTTTTCAATATTGTTTGAGATTGAGGCCAATCTTCTTCACTTCATGAATGTTTAATTTCTATAATATTTTATGATGTATTTTGGTTCCATGAGTAATTAAACACTTTTAGATTAGAGTTGAATGGTGAATCTATATCGAGTTGTTCAAACCATGTAATTTATATTGTCCTATTTTGATGCAATTTGAATTAGCTTATTTACTATAACTCGTATTGCTTTTCAATTTTTGATCAATTGTGAATCAAATCTCGGTTATAGATCGCTACTAACCATTGGTTTTGCAACCAGATATAGATATAGTATTTGCCAATGTAATTCGCCTAGACATAGGGGATTAATTAATATGGCATAATCTAATGTACTTTCATGCTTTTGATAATATATGTTACTAAGAGATTAAGTTCTATATTAGATAAACATGACATTAAACCGTAACAAGATATGTCTACTTTGTTAGAGATCAGATTGTAAGTATAAACCTCAAATTATAATTGAACTAGAAACGTGAATCAAATCTAGTTCATTGAGTCGCAACAAGGATACGTCATTTATTTTTAGGTTTCATTTTGATCCTTAATTTTTTAAATTTATTTTAGTCACTTAAGTTAGAAATGTTATTTCTAATGTCTTAAAATCATACCATGCATTATATCAACAACAAAAAAAAATGCAATACATAGAGTAACATTTTTTTATTCATAGAAAAAACACTAAATTAACGTACTAGACAAACAAACAAATGATCACTGCAATCATTCTCTAAAAGAATGTCAAATAAAGGACTAACAAAGATAAAAGAAACTACCAAAAAATGTCCATTATGACCCTTCTCACAGCCAAGGCATATGCGCAACAATTAACTTCATAGAAACAATGAGTATGATCTCTCAAAAAAAATAAAAATGAGTATGAGGCATTTCTAGTAACATTTCACAAATAAATCCTCCAGAAACTGAATTGCCATTAACCTAATCATGTGATTCATCAATGTTGACTTTATAGACACCTTTTTAAGAGGAGTTTTCCGGTGAATCTGATTTTTTCTTATGACATGACATGGTCTATATATTCAGAAGGGCGATGAATATCATGAGTAATATAATATAACTCACCTAGTTAGATATGTAATGCCACCAATCAAGCCAAAGATCCAAGGTATGGAAAAAGATTAAGAAATTTCTATATTTTCAGAGGGCATGAACAACAACCTCGAAAAAAAAATGACCACTTTAAAGAAATATTGCCAATATTATCATTAGTGAGATTTAAATGACCACTTTAAAGAAATATTGCCAATATTATCATTTGTGAGATTCAAATCCAAAACATGAAGACCATAACGAAAGAATTCAGTCCAATGCTGTTCAAAAAAAGAAAAAAGAAAAAAAAGAGACAGAATTCAGTCCAATTAAATCCTTTATTTTAGGATTAGCATCTAGTTATGATTAGTTGATGGTCTATAATACCAATTAAAGTTTTTTTTTGTTGGCTAAGATTTGAACATCAGACGTTGCATATATTATGCTCTGTCCTTGCAAACTGAACTAAATTCACGAAGACAATTAAAACTTTTATTTTATGCATAGATAACGCATGACTAAAGTGAGTAAAAAATAAATAAATGTGTGACTAAACCTGCCACATGTCTAACATTTCATAACTTTAGTTTGACATTGCAGTATCTTAAAACTTCTGTTTTTTATTTGCAAACGGCAACTAAATTTGGTCCCAAACAATAGAAAACCTAAAAATTAAGGGAATTCACGCCCTAAAACAAGCCATAACATCTCAAATTCTCAATCAGGTGAATATCCTTTGATAGCTAAATAATTCATTAATTAATAAAGAAAGAAAATCCTTGCTATCAAAATCTCCTACATGGTATAATAAATATATGATACGACCCAAATATATTTGTTTTTTGAAATTCAAGATGCAACATAATTTAAAACGTTAATCAATACTTTACGATGCTCCAAGTTTCTTAATTAGTTTTTCCTTCTCCTTCTCATTCTCTCTTATGAGCCGTGGCTAAAACCCTATATTTTCCTTCATCCATCAAAGAGGGGTGATTTAAAGTCTATCTTTGACAAAAAAATCTTCCTCTAACTCGTTTTTCTTTCCTTTTTATTGAAATAAGTGATTTTCACGCCTATTTCATTTTTTCTTTCATGATTTTGTCGTCTTAGTGCGACGTTGTTTTGTTCGTCGTCTTTGTGCGGTGTTGTTTGTCTTTTTTATTTCGTTCATGTATTTTTCGCTTCGGATTGTCATATCAACTTAGATCCAGTGCAGATCCAATCAATGACTTTGGCGCGTCAACGTTGCAGATTTGGAGACATGAGTATTCCGGAGACTTGAATATAGTCATACATGTAGGCTTTTGTACTTTGCCGTTTTATGCTATTAACATGGATGTTGTGAGTTTGTTTGCATATTCTTCCTTTTTGTGTTTTAACGAATTTGCATTGTATCGATATACTCTATCATTTTGAATGAATGAATATCATTTATTTTTATAAAAGAAAACATAATTTAAAACGTTAGTGAACTTTAATAAAAAAAACTTATATAGATACATAATACTTGACATTGGTAAATTTTATTTGCAAGGGGAGGCTTGTCATCAATTATCCCCTCACGCATAAGATTAGGCATTTAATACATGACTTGAGTGACCGGTAACGGTGATATGATAACAGACGATTAAATGGAGTTTGAATAGACTATGATACCATTTTAGAATTTTGAATATGACTCAACTCAATCCATATAAGATTCATTTGTAAGGTGAAGACTACCCATCATTTATAAACATATTTTCCAGACTTATATGATCTAATGTAGGACTATTAACACGATGAACTAATATAAGTTCTCTTTTTTGATAAAGGACTAAAATTGGTTTATCTACACAAATACACGACATTGGTAATTATATTTAGTATCAATTAAAGATACAACCTATGATTAATTTTCCAACGCATTATTATACAAATGATTCCTTTAGCGGCACACACAGTATCTCCAATACAACAACATTTTACCATTAACTAGACATTGCTTCTCCTTAAAGAAAGAAAAATGTTAACCTAATGTATAAGGTTTGTTTGGTCACATCTACCCCTCACTTTCAATCCATATTTGAACATACCCCAAATTCACCAAAAAAAAATACTGATTCCTTCACCTAGCAATCTCAGCCTCTAAGGCATTCCAATGGCTTTAAGTCCTTATCAACATATCGCTTCAAAGCCTTGATGTTGCATAACGCTTTCATCAACCTAATCAAGCTTCTGTTTTCTATAAGCTCTTAATAAAAAATTTGTTATTGTTCAACAACCTTTGTAGCAATATTGTATATAAATGCTACCATTTCAACTTTATTCTTCATCAAAGAGTTTCTCATCATCAATATTACAAAACAAAAGTTGTCTAAGAGGAGCATAATGGCTTATCACATGATGAGCTTTCGCAGTCACATATCTTTGTTAATAGTTCTTTTTGGTTTTCTTGGCTTAATCTCTTTTCCTGTTGAAGCAGCAATAAAGAAATACCAATTTGATGTGAGTTATATGCAAATAGTATACTATATAAGTATGGTCAAAATCATAATTAGCATGCTACTATTTATTTATTTATTTATCAAACACTCCTTTACTAAAACGTGACATGATTTCACATGTTTTTTTTATCATTATTTTTTATATGATTTTGGGTTTGTTTGTTACATATTATAAGAAAATGATTTCGATACATTAAATAATTTAGAGATTATTGACTTAAAAAAATAATTTAGAGATTATTGTGAAATATAACTTTTTTCAAATCATAATGAAAAATCACCTTTTTATTTTATTTTTAACTAATTTGAGTTTGCTCAAAAAAAAAAAACTAATTTGAGTTTGTTACCATAATAAAAATTCAATTTATTTTTCTTCAAGAAAATGATTTATTTTTCAAGAGAAACTACTCAAATCAATTTCATAATATAAGCAATTTAATTTGTACCTATTTTTTTCCTTCAGATTCTCATCTATTTGAAAAATTGTAACAAACAGTCAAGAAATTCCTAAAAGTGATTTATTTTAAAGAAGTTAACAAACAGACCCTTATATACTAGTTAGTATGTCATTAATATTTTTTGATGAAATCATTGCAGATTCAAATGAAGAATGTGAGTAGGCTATGCCATGCAAAACCAATTGTAACAGTAAATGGGAGGTATCCAGGGCCAACAATTTATGTTAGAGAAGGAGATAGAGTACAAATCAATGTCACCAACCATGTAAAATATAACATATCAATTCATTGGTAGGCTAATTTGTTCTTTTTTACCAAACACAAATTTGGTCACATTTATATATTATATACACATGCAAATTAAAGATGAGATTATTGTTTTGTTATGTAAATTATAGGCATGGACTTAAACAGTATCGCAATGGTTGGGCTGATGGACCAGCTTATATTACTCAATGTCCAATCCAAACAGGTGGAAGCTATACATATGACTTCAATGTGACAGGACAAAGAGGAACTTTGTGGTGGCATGCTCATATTCTTTGGTTAAGGGCTACTGTTTATGGTGCAATTGTTATCATGCCTAAACCAGGAACCCCTTTTCCTTTTCCACAACCTGCTAGAGAATTTGAACTTGTGCTAGGTCAGTTCTATTTCTTCAATAATTCATTATATTTGCAACTAAAAATGTGCGGCTGCGATTTAAGTTGCAACATTAAGATTTTCGATGTCTATGACCATGATTAAGGTTGTATTGTATCGGCTGCATTTGACTGTGATTCATCGTAATATAAAAATCGCAATGCAACTGTATTCGTGATTTAATACTTTTATTTAGGCTTTATAATTTAGTTTATTTGAAAAGATTATAATCATTGAAAAACAAATTCAAATTTTATTGTGTAACAGGAGAATGGTGGCACAAAGATGTGGAAGAGATAGTAAACCAAGGGAACCAAATGGGGTTGCCACCAAATATGTCGGATGCACATACAATCAATGGGAAGCCAGGACCACTCTTTCCTTGTTCCGAGAAACGTAAGAACATTAACCTAAGTTTGTAGTAACTTCGTCTCTTTTTATAAGCGACCTTTTGTGAGCGCAAAAGAACACTTATAACAAGGGACATAGATAGAAATTATGTAAATTAAAACTTGCGAGATTTACCCTATCTCGTTCAACTAATTATGACTAGAAGTTAAAAAATCACAATTTATCCAAACAAAACTAAGGAATTAAGCTAGAACATTTTCTTAAATTTCCCTCATTAAAATTTGTAATTTGTTTTTCTAGATACATATGCAATGGAGGTTGAGGAGGGCAAGACATATCTACTAAGAATCATCAATGCAGCCCTTAATGATGAGCTTTTCTTTTCCCTTGCTGGTCACAACATGACAGTAGTTGAAGTTGATGCAGTTTACACAAAACCATTCACAACACAATCCATATTAATTGGTCCTGGTCAAACCACAAATGTTCTAGTCAAAGCAAACAAAATTCCAAGCAGATACTTTGTTGCTACAAGAACTTTCATGGATGCACCACTCTCAGTTGATAACAAAACCGCTACTGCTATATTCCAATACAAAGGAATTCCAAACACTATCATCCCTTCATTTCCTACAACACTTCCTAATGCAAATGACACAAACTTTGCTTTAAGTTATAGCAAAAAAATAAGAAGCTTAAACTCTGCCAAATACCCTGCTAATGTTCCTCTCAAAGTTGATAGAAACCTTTTTTACACTATTGGTTTAGGCATGAATTCTTGTCCTACATGCATCAATGGAACACGTTTAGTTGCATCACTTAACAATGTAACTTTTGTGATGCCGAAAACTGCGCTTCTTCAAGCTCATCACTTTGATATCAAGGGTGTTTTTAGAACTGATTTTCCTGATAAGCCTTTGGCTCCTTTTAACTATACTGGAGCGCCGTTGACCGCCAATCTCGGTACTAAGACGGGCACAAGAGTTAGCAAGATTGCCTTTAATTCTACGGTTGAGCTGGTTTTGCAGGATACTAATCTTCTCACAGTTGAATCACATCCATTCCATCTTCATGGTTATAACTTTTTTGTTGTTGGAACTGGAATTGGCAATTTTGATCCTGCTAAAGACCCTGCTAAATATAACTTGGTTGATCCTATGGAGAGGAACACTGTTGGGGTCCCTACTGGTGGTTGGACCGCAATTCGATTCACGGCTAATAATCCAGGTATACCTTGTCAACAACTGCATTAAAAAGGTTGAATTACCGAAAAAAATTTAGAGATGGAAAAAAAAATTGGCATCCAATTTAGAAGATTTTCATTTTTTACGTCTCTAATTTTCTTCGGTAATTCAACATTTTTTACTATATACCTCTTTTATTTTTGTCTGTAAAGGAATTCAAACTCTGTCCTTACATTGTCCTGTCAAATTCTTACCATATGATATTGACATGCATGTTGTTTTTGCATATATAATCATGCAGGTGTATGGTTCATGCATTGTCATTTAGAGTTGCATACTGGTTGGGGATTGAAAACGGCTTTCGTTGTGGAAGACGGGCCAGGAAAAGATCAATCAGTTCTACCACCACCAAAGGACCTTCCAAAATGCTAGACAAGTTTAGACAAAATGCTAGGCATGGAAGAAATTGTCAAAGAGTTTCAGATTGTATGGAACAGTACTATTCAATGTGTAATAATTAACTTTTATTGTCTGCTACTATTTCCTGCAAAAATTGCAGTTATTCTTTAGTTTCAAGATTGAATGTGAGAAACAATGCAAGCAAAAGATTTGCACAATGTATAAAATTGTTGATTGATTGTTATATTTATCTTTCTGGGATTTTTTTTTATAAGCAACGCACATTTTATTGAAGTGAATACAAAGAATATTCAAACTCACTTCAAATTACATTCGAAACCAAGTCTAGCAACATTTTATGACACACAAAGAAACAATTGTTTAATATTGCTTTTGATAGTGTAAGAACTTACTTACACTCTAAGCAAGAGAGAAAAGAAGGAAAAATTGAACTTGCAAGATGATTAATTGAAATTGTAACTTTTATTCAATTGATTGTTGTTAAAACTAGTTGCACATACAACACAATGGTATTTAAATTCTTACAATACAAATAAAACAGTCGATGCAATGAGTTTCTTCCCTCTAAAAAAGACAATTTTTAATTTCTTGTACAAAATATTTAATACTTATTCAATTTGGAGTATTACAAATAGAAACACTCATTTTTTTCGAGAAATGATATTTGTACAATTATTTTGTGACAATTTTTGAATAACTTTCTCTCTCATACTCACATGATGTTCTTATCATCTCTCTTCCTTTTTCTCTCTCCATTGTTTTTGACCAATAAGAAGAGAGAAAAACAAGGTTGTCACTAAAGTTGTCATTAAATGGATGTATAAATATCATTGCTCTTTTTTTAACACACATTCTCTTATCGAGTGAAATTAATATAGATCCCACAACTTTATGTACAACTCATTTGTAAAGTATGAGACTCATATTAATAAGAGAGTGAACATTAAAAAAATTGTTAAAAAGATAGTGTCATTCTCAACTTTTGTGTCTTCAATATGCTCTAGTCGTCTTTCTCTAAGTCTTCCAATTTAACTATACGAATGACTATGGTTGGACTTCGACTAAATCGGAACTATCCATTCCAAATCTTTGTAATTTTGTTTAATCCGGTATTATTCTTCAGAAACTTTGTGGGGGCAAGAGCGATCTTTGTTCTATCAAACATGCAAATGTTGACATAGTTTTGAGATCAGAATATGGGGCTTTGATTCTCCTCAACTGGCTATTTGAGTTTGCTAATATCGGAATGTTGACGGTTTCTTCAAATACTCTTAAGGTGAAAAATTGAAGTGTCTGAAGTTCAAACTCCGACATATTGCCTCTTCAAATACTCTTAAGGTGAAAAAGTGAAGTGTCTGAAGTTCAAACTCCGACATATGCAATATCTATGAGTTTTCTCGCATGGTCAATATTATGTAGCAATATCAAGAGTTACTTAAAGGAATAGTTTGAAAATTTTGCTAATAGATAAAGATGGTCTTTGCATTGATAGTACATCGAACGTAGTGTTTAAAGGAACTATTTCGTAATTTGTAAACATGAAAAAACAAAATGAATATTTGTACTAAAAAATGATGACAATAAAATTATAAGTTATAATTGAGCTATTAAACTTTGCTTTGGCATGACCCGTGCAGCAGCACGGGTGGAAAGTCTAGTATTTTCAAGCTTCTCAAAGAGTCTCGCGGGTTCAATTAGTTGGAGAAAGTTTCACAATGCAACTGTAGGAACAAAAGATGCATTCTAATGAGTTCCAACTTCCAAGAAATCAGTTTAAATGCATTAGAAGATACAGTTCATGTCCATGGACGTTACATTCCTAGGTTGATAAATCTAAAAGCATATTGATTTTTTTTAATGCCGACAAAATTAAAAACTTGACTGTTTAGTTTCAAATATAAGCAATAGGACAGGTAGACAATGGCCGAAAACAAGCAAGAGATTTGGTAGAAATTAAATTATTAAATAAATTAGTCAAAAGTAAATTTCAAGCATATTTTCATCTAAAATTATTTGTTGGACTGAATCATGGTAAGTCTAATTGAACTAGTTTCTAGAGGGCAAGCAGCCAACAGCAGAGATTTGGAAAAACTTTTTCCACTACTAACATGTGTTTAAATGTACACATTAAAAAATATTAATTTTTTGCCGTTCCAAAAATGCACTTTAGAACAAATTCTACCATTTGAAAGTACACGCACAAAAAATACTTGTAAGATTTTAGAAATTGAGGGTAAAAAGTAGAGTCTTGTGAGATTTTATTATAATGTTACCACATTAGTTAAATAATGATTTTTTTTATTTTTTTTGGGTAAAATAGTGTAGTGGTTAGAAATTTAGCTTTTTAAAGTGGATATTAGGGTGTAAGAGATTCAAACCTCGGCCCCCACATATATTAAACAATGTCTCTACCAACTGAGTTAAGCTTGCTGAAACAAGTTACGATTTCTTTTGGCATAGGAACCTTCAATGATAGCACACATAACTCTTGGCATTAGGACTCACCCTTGATGAGCCATTACTTCCCCTTAACGATAAAGTCTAGCCAGTGTAGTGTATATTAACTTTGGTTTGGCTTCATGTACCTCTCACAGTTTCATGTCAAATGTTGAAATAAATGTATAAACAATTATAGTTTCACAAAATAATGTTCTTTCCTATACTCAGCCTCTACGGAATCCAATACCTTCAAAAATTTTATCATTATTTTACAAACTATACAGCTCATTAAGGAACTACCAAATCAACCTAGCTCACTTTTTATCCTTCATGCAACAAACTGATAGCCCATTTTACCTTCTCAATACCAAGTATTCAAACACACACACACACACACGTATATATATGTGCACCACAATGTATCTATCTGTACTCACAAGATTCAAAATAAGTAAAAAGAAGTTAAATATCAAGCAGAACATAATGGCAAGCTTGGGAAGTTTCATGTCTGTATTAAACTTTCTCTTATTTCTCTTTGTCGGTTTAATCTCTTCATCTGAAGCTGCCATAAAGAAATACCAGTTTGATGTGAGTTATTATATTTTGATCATATTCAGCATGCCTTAATTTACTATAGCTAGCAATGCAAGGTTCCCTTAATAGCATTTTGTTCTTTCTACAGATTCAAGTGAAGAATGTGAGTAGACTGTGCCATGCAAAACCCATTGTAACTGTAAATGGGAGGTTTCCAGGGCCAACTATCTATGCTAGGGAAGGAGATCAAGTGCTTGTCAACGTTACCAACCATGCACAATACAACATGTCGATTCATTGGTAGCTGAATTTCACAAATTGATTAAATACATATTGGTGAAGTTTTTAACACTTGAAAATACATTTTTTTCTTCTTTCTAACAATTATATATATATATGCTTATTATAGGCATGGACTTAAACAATATCGTAATGGTTGGGCGGACGGACCAGCTTATATCACTCAATGTCCAATACAGACCGGAAACAGCTATACTTACAAATTCAACGTTACTGGGCAGAGAGGAACACTATGGTGGCATGCACACATTTTCTGGCTGAGGGCCACAGTCTATGGGGCAATAGTAATTATGCCCAAACTTGGAACACCATTTCCTTTCCCACAGCCAGCTAGAGAATTCGAAATTGTCTTAGGTAAGTATTATAAAGATTCATCAGATGAAATAAGAAGTATGAAAGTTGATGTACTAATTGTTTCTGCATGCAATAGGTGAATGGTGGAACAATGATGTGGAAGAGATTGAAAAGCAAGGAAACAAAATGGGGTTGCCACCAAATATGTCAGATGCACATACGATCAATGGAAAACCAGGACCGCTATTTCCTTGTTCTGAGAAGCGTAAGTAAAATTAGTCGAGCACAATTTTAAATAGACTATGCTATACTGTAGATCTTATTAACAGGCTGAATACAATTTGTACAAATACAAAATATGTAATTATATTTACAAGAGAATAAAATCTTTATTTGAAGTTCAATTAATTTGCTTCAATTTTCTAGACACATTTGCAATGGAGGTAGAACAAGGGAAGACATACCTCATGAGAATCATCAACGCTGCCCTCAACGACGAGCTTTTCTTTGCCATTGCGGGTCACAACATGACAGTAGTGGAGGTTGATGCTGTTTATACAAAACCATTCACCACTCAGGCTATACTAATTGCTCCTGGTCAAACCACAAATGTTCTTGTTCATGCCAACCAAGTTGTTGGTAGGTACTTTGTGGCCACCAAGGCTTTTATGGATGCCCCAATTCAAGTTGACAACAAAACTGCTACAGCTATACTTCAATACAAAGACATCCCAAACACTGTCCTACCCATCCTTCCACAGTTGCCAGCTAGCAATGACACAGGTTTTGCTTTGAGTTACAACAAAAAGATCAGAAGCTTGAACTCTGTTAAGTACCCTGCTAATGTTCCTCTCAAAGTTGATAGACACCTCTTTTACACTATTGGTTTAGGCAAGAATTCTTGCCCCACATGCCTCAATGGAACCAGGTTTCTTGCTTCCATAAACAATGTATCTTTTGTGATGCCTCAAATTGCGCTTCTTCAAGCTCACTACTTCAACATCAAGGGTGTTTTCAGAGCTAATTTTCCTGACCGCCCACCAACTCCTTTCAACTATACCGGTGCGCCATTAACCGCCAACCTTGCCTCTTTGACAGACACGAGAGTAAACAAGATTGCCTTCAATTCTACTGTTGAGCTAATTTTGCAGGATACTAATCTCCTCACAGTTGAATCACATCCATTTCATCTTCATGGATATAACTTTTTCGTTGTTGGAACTGGTATCGGTAATTTTGATCCTGCAAAAGACCCTGCCAAATACAACTTGGTAGATCCTATTGAAAGGAACACAGTTGGGGTTCCTACAGGAGGTTGGACCGCAATTCGCTTCCAGGCAGATAATCCAGGTATGTCTGAAGTTGTCCTAAGCTTCTATAATATTTAACTTTATGGCATATTCTGCTATGTCACGACATGATGTTTTTGTATATACAACTGCACAGGTGTTTGGTTCATGCATTGTCATTTGGAGCTGCACACTGGTTGGGGGTTGAAAACAGCTTTCCTTGTTGAAAATGGACCAAATCAAGGTCAATCGGTTCTGCCACCACCAAAGGACCTTCCTTCATGCTAGTCATCGGTTCAAAAATAACCAGAGAAAAATTGAATTAATTTGTACTCAATGGTTTTACTGTGTTTTTGTATATCCAGCCTTCATGTAAAACTTGCAGAAGGTTTTTAATTAAGAGACAAAAATAAGAGGAGACAAATGTAAGGAAAGATTTGAAGGATTTCTTGTAATTAAATTTCCAAAGTAATGATTCTTTATTTCATTGTTTACCTCCATGAGTATTACTATAGACTGTTAAATTTCTTCCGATACTTGGACCAATATGTCTTGCAAAATTCGTCACAGTCAAGAACAATGAAAAGTTAAGACCCCTGCTTCAAACGATAATTAATCTTTACTCTTAACAATTAGAATAATTCTGAAGTGGTCAAACTAACCCCATCTTTATTCATGATTAAATGTACATGATCTTACTACTTATCAAGGAAAATATGAGTCTCAACTCTCAAGTGTTTGTATGAAACTGTACGATGAAGTTTAAGCTTAAGCATCACATAAGATCTCCAGACAAAAGTACCAACAACATTTATTTACAATTGGATCAAGGGAGTGCTTGGATTTGTTTCAAGACTCCACCCTTTAGTTTAAGCTTTAAAGAGACACATCTTTGAACTTAAAAGGGACACATCTTTTCCCTTGTACACTCTTTCCTATGTTATTTTCTTATCTGTTATTCCGGTTACTAAATTTACTGAACCTAGCACTAAGGCATTTGTTGAAGACAGATCAGCCAGCAACAAGAACCAGATTATGATCAAACCCAGACACCGCCTGCAAAATTTGAAAACCTTCTAAGGAATCCAGGTAAAATGGCTCATCTTCGTCAACAGAACTTGATAATCCAAGTCTACCATTTTTACCAGATCCCCAGACCCACATTTCTCCTTTTGATGTGAGAGCAACCGAATGTGCACGCCCTGCTGAAACTGAAACCGGATTCTCCCCAGCCAATGCATCAATCAAGGCAGGAAGATAGGCAGGCCCTGCCCGTCCTAGCTGAGAACTCTGATTCCACCCCCATGAAGCAATATCTGTAGTCCCCAAAGTGACGTTACTATCTGATTCATCAAGCTGGCATATTGCCAAAGAGTGGCCAAGCCCCGCGGCTACGGAAACAGGAGTGAACTTCATGTCAACAGGAAAAAATCCCAAATCTTCTCTAGCTCGTCCCAATTGGCCATACACGTTACTTCCAGAACTCAAGAGGGTACCGTCACCTGATAAGGGTACTCGAGAGTTGAGAGAGAACAAAAACTGTTCATATGTAATAATTTGCTAAAAGAACTACAAAGCAAATCACAAATTTAGTCAGTGAAAGTGTAGAGACGTCGTCAACTTTGTCCCTGAACATAAGGAAATTGGAAAATGATATTTGAATTTGAAAATTCTAAATTGATAGTCTCCTACAATTTCAAAGACTAAATTGATGATTCACCGAAAAATTATGCAATGGAGATTATGTTACTTACGGCAAAGAACTAAAGAGTGATCAAGGCCACATGCAATGTCCACAACTTGAACGCCACACAGTTCTTCCACCAAGCGAGGTTCCCATACTATTGGCATGTTAGTCTCCTCCGCCATTCCTTGTAAGACTTTCTTTTCAGCAACTTCCAGGTCTGAACTCGTGATTTGTGTGTTGTTTGAAAATGCACTTGAACTGGAATCTAATGGAGATGACTCCAAGTGACCATTCCCCATATTCCCTATCCTTCCATCTGCATAATAGCCCCACCCAAACAACTTGCCATCCACAGTTAATGCAAGAGCATGCCCCCAACCAAACGAGACCTGTTTCAATCAAAGAAACAATCACAAATAAAGCTTCATCACCATGTGTTTGAATAAGCTATGTAGCACCGATACTTCATACTAAAGATGGTGTATGTTACATGTCAATGTCAGGCACAAGGGACATCTCCACACCGACACATGAGATTACAATTAATTACTTCAATTTTCTTAAATTATAACGGTCATTAGGGTGTCTACGTGACAGTATAGTGTCTAGTCTCTGTTGTCAATGCGGAAATGCGGCGCGACATGGCCAACACAAAAATTGGTGGGGCGCGTAGCGGGCGCTATTTCGGTGGTGTGGTCACTAATAAATTTGATACTAAATACCATACTATTCAAAAAGAAATACTAAAATACCTTAAACATTAGTCAAAATTTCATGTATTCATAATATGAAATAAAAGGGATAGCAAAATCGAAAATTGCTAATACCAATTATATACAACTAGTAAAAGTTATTGTTTTACTATTGATAGGTCCGCTTTGACCGCTTTCCAGTTTCCACTTCTGCCACGCGCCAACGCGGCCTGGCGCGGTGGTCCTGATTTTTCCGCTAAAGCAGCCGACGCGGCCGCTTTTGACAACAAACTGTCTAGTGTCATAGTGAAAGAGTTTATTTGGATAGGAGTAAGTGAGCATTTCAATGTTCGAAATTGCAAGCGTCGTGCAATTAAATCCATTGGATTCACAAAATTGCAAGTTAGTCCCTTAAATTAAAGAATGCCATTCAATTTAGTCTCTATACCAAACTATCTATTTAGTAAACATCCATCAAAACCAATAAATCACCTAAACATTGATTTGAATTTTCTCTTACTATAACATGATAAACACAGAACCTTCAAAATTGTGATCCTAAATTTAGAAAAAGAACTAAATTGACTCACATTGATCGATTTAAATGACTAAATTGCTATTTCACATATTCATAGCACTAAATCGAGCAACCCTTACAATTTCATATACCAAACCAATAATTTACTCTTGAATTAAGTGTATATATTTCACAACATGTTTTCAACTTATTTTATTTAATAAACACCCAAAATATTTTATAAAAAGTAGCTTATAAGTTATACTATTCGAGATGTCTCATCTGATATGACAGTGTTGATATTGCTAGGCTGGACACCCTATCCCCGGTTCAAAATGGACCTCGTGGTTGTGTGAGTTTCAGGTGATACTTCCTAAAAAAATAACTTATGCAATGCTTGTAGTTGTAGGAAGCTCTTCTATTTTATATAAGAGAGCTCAATTAAGCTAAAGGTACCTTAACTACGTTTTGTGGAGAAAGTGCTTCAACTCTAGAAGGCAAAACAGCTTCAGTAACATTTTTTCCAAGTCCAAGCTGTCCCCTTTTGGACATCCCCCAAACCCAAACAGACCCATCATCACCAACACAACAGGAAACAACACCAGAAGCAAAAACACCAGAAACCTTCACATTTTCTAACCCCTCCACTCTTCTTGGCTCATTCCATGTTTCTCTAGCGGAAAGCCCACGACCCAGTTGGGCTTCGTTGTTTCTACCCCAAGCCCAAAGATGACCTTGGGAAGTGGTTGCAAGAGAGTGGTAGTGACCAGCATGGACGGTAACAATATCAGAAGGTAAAGAAGGAATTGGAGTTGGTTCGTATGCGTGTGTTCCTATACCGACGGTGGTTGTCGGTAAACCAAGTGCTCCGTGGGTTCCGTCGCCGAAACTCATCACCGTGCTCATCCATCTCCGGTAAATAACAACCGCGGCGGTTGTTGGTTTTAGGTTCCGGAATATTCCCTGTGATCGCCACATTACTTTTCTACTTTACGGTGGCGGTGTTAATGTGTCATGCTTTGTTCTGCTCTCTTCCGGTTTTCCATTGGGCCGCTTAAATCGGCTTCATTGAGCTACCATTAGTCAAAATTGCTTTTATTGATGTTTATGCAAAGTGGATTTAAAATTTTATATTTCATTTCTAATTTTATTTTATTTTTGGCACATTGTGATTGCTGATAGGGGGTGTTTGGAGTGGGGTTTGGCTGAATGATAAAATGAAAAGTCATTTGACTCAAAAATTTAAATAAGGGTTAGAAATATAAACCGTTACTTTTGACTAATTAGGGAGCACTAGTTAACATTCTCCTTTAAATAATCATGGTTCTGTTTGATTTGGATGACTTTTACAAAAAAAAGCGATTAGTTCCAATTTTACGTTGTTTATTTTTTTCCGATTGCATTGCTAAACAAAACAACAAATAATAACAAAGAAAACAATAGGGAAAACAAAAACAAACTACTCTCTAAAAAAGAAAGTTTCAGCTGCATCATCTTCAGAAGATACAAGAGATCATTTGGAGGAGAGGTGTGATAAAAAAAGATCATAATTTGAGGACAATCCAAAAGTGCAAAAAAATCTGCACATTGATTTCTTTCTACAAGAGTGTGACATATTATAATGTTACTATGCTCAATCAAGTCATTCACATCTTGTATTAAAACAACATAAATATGAAACTTGGAAGTTGGATCTTTGATGAGGTTAATACAACGCAGACAGTTAGAATAGGAAATAAAGTTCTTCGATCCTCATATTAAAATTAAAATTATAAAATTTTAATTTATATTTTTAATTATACAAGACAAAATCATGTATTAAAATTATGCGGTTTAATTTGGATCAACGTCTGTCTATCAAAATTTAAATTTTGCAAAAAAATCTACTCAAGTGAATATTATAAAGATACGGTAAAATCATAGATTTTATGCAAAATATTATAGATAATTTAACAAATAAGTATTATTAAAAACCAACAAGTAATCGATTAATGCAATATATTATAAAAAAAAAAAAGAAGCATTACTCCACATTTATGTATGAACTCAATTTTTTCTCCAATCCAAACGTTACAAATGACATCCGAACACATTTAATAAATCTCAATTTTTTTATGACTTTCATTTTTTATTTTTATCAATTGACTGTTTCATTTGAGATTGATTTGGATGTGTAGGGTAGTGCAGAGTAGAATACTTTGTTTTTTTTTTCTTTTTTCTTTTTATGTTTGTGGGGTTAAACTAAATTTTTTAAAGTGGGAATATCCGAATTTCCGCGGGTACGAATGAAGAGGATAACAATTAACAAGTAACAACCATATATAAATTATTTAAAAAGAAAAAACAAATAGAATTTGGAAATGGCGATGGCTTCAATGGCATTCTGTGGTGTGAACACAGTTACCTTTCACAACCGTGGTCGATACAACAGGTTAATCGAAATTCATCAATCCATACTTTTCTTTCACTTAAGCTAATAATTTACCAACAATTTTGTTTTTGCGATGTAGTGGAATTGCATTTGCGAGTTTGGGTAACAAAGAAAAAACTACTTTGGGAGTGAAAGTTACGGAAGGTGAAGGAAATTTGCCTAAACTCGTTCTCACTTCTCCAGCTGGTAGTGAGGCTGAGATATATTTGTTTGGTGGTTGCATTACTTCCTGGAAAGTTCCTAGTGGCAAAGACCTTCTTTTTGTTCGTCCCGACGCTGTTTTCAATAAGAAGAAACCAATAAGGTTCCTTACTTACTTTTTAATTACTTCTTCTATTAGTTACTACGAAGCACTGACACTGACACGAACACGTAGTGATTGAATGTAACCATGTAACACACATTTTCAATTTGAAAAGAGGGTGCTATATATTTAATACTTATTACATTGTTATTTGCTAAGTCCCTGTTTGGATAAACAACTTAATTTGTACTAACTTAAAGTATAATCACTTATCGTGATAAGAGCTCATGCATAACAAAAGATTAAATAAAGGTAATTTTTTATTTTTTTTTGTATTAAGTTATAAGTTGTTTTAATTAGCTGTCTTGGAAAACTTATGAAAATAAGCTGAAAACAACTTAAGAATGTGACATAAGTTGTTTTCATAAGTTCTTCCAAACAATCTCACAAGTGTTTATGTCAGTAGATAAACTCAAATGAACCAATCCAAATAGGCCTTAATTTGGGATCCCTCGGATACTGATTAATTTTCTTATGGAACAGTGGAGGTATCCCACATTGCTTTCCACAGTTTGGTCCTGGTGCAATTCAGCAGGTATGTTCCTTTATTCAATGTTATTTTCTTGCAGGTTCATGTTGTTCTGTTTTTCAATGTTACATATGTTCAATTCAATTACAAAAATTTGATGACTAATTGGTTTTGGTATGACTGCTATATACATGCTATTTTATGTAGCTTAGTGAAAATAGTGATTGCAACTTTTGTGCTTAATATTTGATTGATAAAAGTTGCTTCTCTTTGACGAAAAATTAAGAGTAATTTGTTGTGATGACTTGTTAAAATGTTTGTTTGGTTGAGTTTTTGACAGCACGGGTTTGCAAGGAATTTGGATTGGACTGTTGGTGATTCTGAGAATGTCGAGGGAAATCCAGTTGTAACTCTGGAACTGAAGGATGATACGTATAGTCGTGCTATGTGGGATTTCAGCTTTCATGCTTTATATAAGGTTGTCAAGGACTTGTTTTCTTCAAGCACAACTCACGTTTTCAATACTACTAGATTACGATTCTGTTACCAAATCATGATGTGATTTCATGCTTTCATTTTTGCAGGTCACACTAAATGCTAAAAGTCTTTCGACTGAGTTAAAAGTTAAAAATACTGACAATAAGGCATTCTCATTCAATACCGCCCTGCACACATACTTTCGGGTAAATTTGAATAATCACTAAATAGGGTTTTATATTTGTGCTTGAATATTATTTTGACATTTGGTATTATGTGTGCTGGATATCTGAACGGATACTAAGCATCTGACGATGCCTAACCAAGTACAGATGATTTTCATCCCATTATTGTTTGAATGAGTTGAAATTATTCAAATGCATGGTTTTTTAACTCAATTTTATTGCTTACACTTGCTGCTTAAACTTTTGAAAGTAATCATTTTGTCATTATACACAGGCTTCTGTAAGTGGTGCATCAGTTAAGGGGTTAAAAGGTTGCAAAACTCTGAACAAACATCCAGATCCTAATAATCCAATTGAGGGTAGCGAAGAAAGGTCTGTAACATACTTTACTTCTGGGAATTCTTAAATTAAAATTTGACATGGTAAGTGGTAACTACTTGTACAGGAGAAAGAAAATTCTAACTACTGAAATTTGCCTTCCCTTAGCCTTAGCCAAGTGGTTGGATAAAAAGTTGTACTACCTATGAAGTATTTCAAATTATCTTTACTGTGTGAGACATGCCCATACATGTATTTTCATGTGCATAACTGTTGCATGACCGAAAAGCCTACCTTCTTTATCTCCCTCATTTTGTATGAATTTGAACTAGAATTCTGTATCATTTCATTCATTTAGTGGCTAATTTCTAATCTTGTTTCTTTCAATTTTCATCTCGTTCACACAATAGTGTCATCTTTCATATATAGCACAAGTATATTTTTTCTCAATATAATCCATATAAGACCAAAATTGCATTGAATGATAAAGAATCAAATCTCGACATTGAGTCTCTTGATTTGGCTTAATAGACCATCTTCATAATGCAGGGATGTAGTCACTTTCCCAGGATTTGTAGATTGTGTTTATCTTAACGCTTCAGATGAGTTGCAGCTTGATAATGGCTTGGGTGATATAATATCTATCAAGAACACGAAGTATGCAATTTTAGGCTTATATTACAACTTTACTATTTGATTTCCCAAGTCAAGTGCTTACACTTTCTTGCCTCTTACCCATTTAGCTGGTCAGATGCGGTGTTGTGGAATCCTCATCTTCAAATGGAAGCATGTTACAAAGATTTTGTTTGTGTTGAAAATGCTAAGGTAATGAGTTTACAAACTTTATAAAAAGGCGTCAAAGACATGCACTGCTAGACTGTGCAACGTCAACATGATGGCGATTGAATTTAAATAACTGGTTGTAGTTTTTTCACATGTCACCGAGCATCCTGCAGTATTATGATATCTCGCATAATGTTCAAGCTTTCTCGATTTATTCTTCTGAATTATAATTTCTACTATTTTTAATGCTTCAGATTGGAAATGTCCAGCTAGAGCCAGAACAAACTTGGACAGCTGTGCAGCATCTTACCATTGCATGATAAGTAACCATGGTTCTACATTTGCTATGTTTGGATATGCGTTTACTTTCAAATTCTCGCTTCCAAATGCTATTTGGCCATAGAAATGCTGAAGCTACAACTTCCTGCTTTTGGTAGTCGTGCGGTGGAAACGTGGTTCCAAACCGGCCTATCATGTTTTTTTGTCTTATTTGATTTTCCAACATGTATCTTCTGTATAATAATTTACTAAGCCACTATAGTTGGCTAGTGGTGAGGGATTTGATAATTTGCGAGAGGTTGTAACATAAAAGTATTTAAGTCAAACCTCATTTTACATGTAACATTGTTGCAACAAACAGAATAAAATTGTAATGAATTTATTTTCTTTCATTTTTAATTTTTTCAACACGATGCAAAGCTACATTTTTCGCATTTTCATATCCCCGATTTAATTATATCCAAACAGGGTGGAAAACTACTATCATATCTACCTACTTTCGCCAGATAAATTTTTATTCTCATCTCAATTTGCTCCCTAACATGTCATCTGCTTGCAATAAGATTAGACATGTCATACATTTCTCGGACATGTGGGTGGGGTTCAGCCCCAGCAAAGAACTCGTGGACAACACCATTTAGGGTGATAGTACTGCATCCTGGAAGATTTAGCAGACCCTTATTTTTTATCTGGCTTCTCACTTGACTCGCTTTGTCCCATTCTCCAGCTGCAGCATGAATGCTTGCCAAATGAATATACCGGCCATCATGATCAGGGTCCAATTCAATCAGAATTTTGCCAATCTCTTTGCCAAGCTCAAGATGTTCGTGCAGGTGGCAGGCATTGAGCAGTGATCCCCATATTGCAGCATTTGGTTTTACGGGCATGGACTCTACAAACTTCTTTGCTTCTTTCAACAACCCTGCACGACCCAGAAGGTCTACCATGCATCCATAATGTTCCATAACAGGTTTCATGTTATAAACAGTACTCATGCTCTCAAACAGGGATTTTCCTTCTTCAACTAGCCCTGTATGACTACATGCTGTCAAAACTGCCGTGAAAGTGAACGAAGTTGGCTTAATTCCTGCTTTCTGCATTTGGGTGAATCGATCTAAAGCTTCTCTTCCCTTTCCATGGATTGCAAATCCACCAATAATTGCAGTCCATGTATAGACACATTTCTTCTCCAACTTACTGAACACTAGTAAGGCTTTTTTCATTTCACCACATTTGACATACATGTCTATAAGAGCACAACCTAAAACTGGATCTATTTTTATTTTGTTTTTACCAATGTAGGTGTGAATCCACTTGCCTTGCTCCAATGCACCAAGACCTGCACATGCTGAAAGCGAGCAGCTTAGGGTTATTTTATCAGGTTTGATGCCGGCAACCAGCATTTGCTGTAGAAGATACAAAGCTTCTTTGAACATGCCTGTCCTAACAAAGCCAACAATCATGGTTGTCCAAGAGATGACATTCTTCTCTGGCATATCTTTAAAAATCTTGTTGGCCATGTCTACATTTTCACATTTGATATACCCATCAATCATTGTATTCCAAGAAACAATATCTCGCGAGGGAATCAAATCAAATAGGGCGTGTGCAGACTTGATGCTGCCTGAAATTGCATAGACACGAAGGAGGGAATTTGTGGCATAAATCTCTGAACCAAAACCCCTTTTGATAATTTGTGTATGGATTTGATGTGTTTCTTCTAATGCTGAGAGTGCAGAACATGCTTTGAGAAGGAAAGGGAAAGTGTAAGCATTGTGAGGTATTGAATGATGAAGCATTTGATAATACAAAAGCAATGCTTCTTCTGGGTCATTACTGTTTGAATATGCTCTGATCATGGTGTTCCACATGACAGTATTCGGTGAACTTATTCGATCAAAAACCATACGTGCATAGGTTAAGTTACCCAACTCCATTGATGCATATGTCTTTAAGAGCCTGCTTACTGTCAACTTGTGTCTGATGGTTCCTTTTTTCAACAATTGACCATGAATCTGCTTTAGTTCACCTATATTTGAACATCTCTCCAATAAATACATGGTATGCTCCCCATTGAGTTGGAGTAGCTGTGAAGTCCCCATTAAGAAACCAAGAAATAGAACTATCCTCCGGAGAGAAGTTGAAAAACTATGGAGGAATGAGATGTTTTAAATAAGTGGCTTTAAATTGTTTACATTAGTTTTGGATAAGATGTAGACCAAAGTCTATCATGTTTCATTTTGACTTCTTTTGGCTGTTTCCATGTTAGTTACAAGACAAATTTTCGTAAAGAATTGCATGAGTTATTTCAAGGCTCTTTATTGGTAAGAGCAAGAAAAATGTTGCAAGATGTATTATAGTCAAGATCCTGTAACTTGCCTCGATATTAAATACAATGTGAAAAACTGAATGTGGAAATGCAAATATGCAAAATCATCATAAGCAAACACAAGCAAACAAAATTCAATATTGGTTGCAGCTGATAACAACCCATTATTGGCAAAGAGAAAAAGGAAAGTGCACGTTAGTAGCAATTTAGCTTAAGCTTTAATTAAAAATTTAACCATATATGTTATTGTCTATGCAACAAAAAAAAAATTATAAATTTTAATGTGGTTTTATAAGAAAGGGGAAGTTATGGAAATATTCATCAACTAAAAACTAACTAAGAAATAGTTTCTGCATGCATTAATATTTCATATATACGAATACATTGTGATCCAATTTGATTTGCACTATTTAACTATTGTGTTGGTGATTCAAACTCCCGCGTAGAAACTAAAAAGTATAACTTCAACAACAAACAACATAGACATTCCTTAAAAAAAAAAAAAACAACATAGACATGACCATTGACACTACCTAAAATCAATCACTCCATATTAAACATGCTTAATCTAGCTTTTGAATTTTACCATTCTAGGTGTTGAATTTGACAACAAAAGTCACACATCGACAAAAATAAAAGCAAAGTAAAGCTATATAACAAGAAGCATAGGTGAATGTTTAGTTAATAGGTCTATTAAGAAAGTAAAAATCACAATATTGCAAATGCTTACTTAACTTAATGCATGATTATGTTAAGTATGCAAGTGCTTTTCTGATTGTTACTCTCAAATTAGTTATTAATTTTTGTTTCGATTAAAGATATTTTACAATAAATTTTGTGAGACACTTTATACAATGCATTCCTCTTTTCTATTTAAAACATTTAAAGTAAAGTTGAAAGTTTATTTAAAAAATTGGATTAATTTTTAATATAAAGGCTTAATTATAAATTATTGCTAAATTTTTCAAAATTACACATTTATTAAGTCATTTAATAAACTAAGAGTTTTTAAATAAGTCTTTATATAAAAAAGTTTACAGGAAAGTTTACATTGTCCATATATGTAATAAACTAAGAGATTTTAAATAAGTCTTTATATAAAAAAGTTTACAGGAAAGTTTACATAGTCCATATATGTTATTGTCTATGAAAAAAAATCATAAATTTTAATGTGGTTTTATAAGAAAGGGGAAGTTATAGAAATATTCATCAACTGAAAACTAAATAAGAAATAGTTTCTGCATGCATCAATATTTAATATATATACGCATACATTGTGATCCAATTTGATTCGCATCATTTGACTATTGTGTTGGTGATTCAAACTCCCACGTAGGAGCTAAAAAGTTTAACCAACAACAAACGACATAGACATGACCATTGACACTATCCAAAATCAATCACTCCAGATTAAACATGCTCAATATAACTTTTAAATTTTACCATTCTATGAGTTGAATATGACAGCAAAAAATAAACTCAAAAGTCCCACATCGACAAAAATAAAAGCAAAGTAGAGCTTTATAAAAAGAAACGAAGGAGAAATGTTAAGTTAACAGTTCTATTAAGAATGTAACAATTTAAGATATATATATAGAGACACACACACACACACACATATTGTCTGAATTGTTAGATTCTCGATAGTTATTAATTTTTGAGACTTTTTTTTTTTACAGAAAATGCATTCCTCTTTTCTACTTAAAACATTTAAAGTAAAGATAAAAATTGATTGAAAAAATGAATTAATATTTTTAATATAAAGACTTAATTATAAATTATTGCCAAGTTTTAAAATTTAATTAAGAATATACATTTGTTTTTATCTAAATTAAGAAAATATGTTGTTCCTCTTTGCACAAAAATAAAATAAAATTAAAGATACATTTTATTGCACATTTTAAATTTTACATCAAAATTACACATCTCACTTTTAAGTCATTTAATAAACTAAGAGTTTTTAAATAAGCCTTTATATAAAAATGTTTATAGTTAAATTTTAAAAAATTTCAATAATTTATAATTAAGGCTTTATAATTATGTCTACATATTAAAATGGAGCAAGGAGATGCTTCCTAGCTGCTAACAAAAATTAGAGCACTCTCTTTATACCCAAAACCCCTTCTAAGGGTAAAGAAAGCAATTGAGACCACCACTAATGCCAACATAGTGGAGCTCGATTATAGGTTTAGCAAAATGGGCCTAAAAGAGCAGAAAAAGAAGGATCAACTAGACATAGATTGGAATCCTGCTCATCTCCCAACACAAAATACTCGCGTCCAACTGTACTTCCCAAATACTTCTGCGTAAGTTAACTCACGCAAGTGTAAAAAAAACGTGATTTAGTTTTTACACATGCGTGATTTAAGTTACGCTAGGTGAGTTAACTCACACTGGTTTTCTCAATCCAATTATTGCATACATGTGCTAGTATCTAGTGCATGCGAAGAGGGAATTACATTCCATCATATAGCCGTGTCATGCAGTTTCTCTTACACATGTTGATCTAGATTAAGAGTTGAATTCTCATTGCGTAGAACTTACAATATGAAGAAATTATAGTTAGATTACGAATTTGTGGGATAGTTAATACCCACTATGCACCATTCATGAATGAAATCTACTTTACTGTTGTTAGAGTGGTACACGATTTGTGTTTAATTTTTATTCTTGTAATATTATTTGAAATAGCAAAACTTTTATTGAGGTGTTTCCGAGGATGTATAGGCTATTGGTTATGCATTAGATACTAGCACATGTTATGCAATAAACTAGCGTGACTTAAGTCACGCATGTGTAAAAACTAAGTCACTTTTTTTACACTTGCGTGAGTTAAATTACGCAGGGGTATTTTGGAAAGTTCAGTTGGACGCGAGTGATTTTTGTTTGGTTGAGAATAAAATTCCATAGATTGTGAGGCTCATTCTAGATGGTGACTTTGAGCTAGTCCCATTAGGCGAAGACCTCTCCAAGAATGCATAGATCGGGAAGGAACTTTCAGTTGTGCCATAAACAAAATATAAAAACAATGTCTACTACAACTGCTGCATATTATATCACTTAGTGATTGCCTATTTGCAGTTGTAATTTCATTTCAACCACCACTTCAAAGATTGGATAGAAAAACTAGCTTCAAGTGCAAACACAGACCTAGAAATAGTAAAAACAATATATTACTTTGGTAAAAAAATATTCACTTATATATTTAGTATAAAAATAAAAATATTTTTAAATAATATTACTTGATAATTCAAATAGAAGACGCTCCGCTGTTCCGGATTGACAACTATAGTATGCGATGATAAAACAAACACACCAAAAAGTAACACAAGAAAAAAGAAAAAATTGGCACTTTTCAATCAATTAGAAATACATTGGTTTTTAATGATTCATCAATCACAGTAAATAATCATTTGTTGCTAATGACTCATAATCTTTCTCTCCTACAGAAATAAATTGAAAGTGAAGAGTTCAGATTCAGCAACAAAACCAAGAAGTGTGTATAGTATTGTTCAGCTGCAGCACAAGAAAAGCAAAAGAAAGATTCTATGCCAGCTATTCAAGTCCTACTAATTAGTGCATTGGGAGCTTATGGCTACTCAGTATTTCAATAATCTTCTTTCAGCAGACTTTAGAAAATCCTTGAACAAGGTAACAGATTCAACCTAGATTAAATTTAAGGTAACACTTTTATATGTACATAACACATTAACACGTACAATGTGAAGAATAATTATTTAACAGGACAAGGCACTACTTCAGGATAGTGAGACAAAGACTAGCTGGAAGTGCAAACACAAAACTAGAAGCAGCATGTGATAATAAAACAAACAAATATATACAACAAAACAGTAACACAAGTAAAAACAAAATATTGGCATTTATCAATCAATTTCATTCAACAAAATTTAGTTCAAGTGAACAGATTTGAACCAATTAATAGAATTTCTACTAACAAACAATGAACCATTGCAACTCTAAAGAGAAAGAAGAAAAAACAGCTTTACAGACTTAAAACTCTAAACCACTTCCTCCAAAATAGCTTCATTCAAGAAGCCAACATTGCAATGAGACACACCAGCAGCACAATCAACAAAACAGCAATAACCCAATAGACCCATTTCCTGTTCCTCTTCTTGATCTGGCTGGCATAGTAAAGATTACTAGTTCCACCATGAATGTAGTGAGCAGCATTGACCACATTATCCTCAATGTTATCCACTTTTTCGCCTTGAGTCTCAACCAAAATAGCCATATCAAGAAAAACCTGATGAAGCTTATTCAAACTCCTCTGAATATCCATCACAGCTTCATGCCTAACCTGAGTACCCATATCAGCATCTGTTTTCCCAGCCAAAAACTCAACTTTGAGACTTCCTGATATCATCTTCTCCATAACCTCGTCGCTAGGTACCTCGCCTGTGACAGTATAGTACCTTCTCTTCAAATCCTCCTTATGATCCAACACAATTTTATCCCTCAAGGACTGAAAATCATTCATCATGTCCCTAAGCTTGACCTTCAAACCATTTGTGACAGAAACTCTTGTTCTATCAATAGGACTTCCTTCTTTGTAGCATTCTGATATGCTTCGATTCGCAATGTTCGATTTCTGAAGAGCCTCTAACCTTGCCTTGATTATATTCGCCTTGCGCAGCACGGCAACCATATTGGAATCCATTCGATCTCTTAACCCGCGAAGAACTTTCGCACTGTGAGTGGATTTTGTCTCTTCATTCAGTTGCTGAAGATCTAATAAGAGATTGGTGATCTCTTCCATTTCAACCTTGATTGCTTCAACTTCTTGGAAGAATTGAGAGAGGTTAGGGTCTTGTGTTGGGTTGAGGTTCCCGAGTTCAAGGTCAACATCTTCAAAATCTTTTGTTGCCTGTTTCTTCAATTCCACATAACTTAGGAACGATTTTGTCATCAAGTCATTCATCTTTGCAATGTTTTTTCAAAACCCACCTTCAAAAACAATAAAACCCAGAATTATTATCCAAACAAAAACCCAAAATTATTCTTCAAAAAATGCAAAACCCAGAATTTATTTTTCAAAAATATACAAACCCCAGAATTATTCTTCATTAATATACAAAACCCATCATTATTTTTCATAGATAAACAAAACCCAGAATTATTTTTCAAAAATAGACAAAACCCGGAATTTTTACAAGGAAAATATTGAAGCAAGAAAATATTGTGATGCATAAAAACATACCCTTTTTTGGAAAGATTCACAAGAAATGAGTAAATTTCTCAAAGGAAGCAACTTTTTGTCACAAAGTAATGCTCCAAGTGATCTACATGAAAAAGAACACACAATCAGTGATGAAAGAATAACAAGAAAGAAAAAAGAACATGCATTTTCAAACTTCAGAGCATGATAAAAATTGAATCTTTATTGTGTTAATGTCACATATAGAGAAAAGGGTTGTTCTATATTACAGTTATTAACATTTTTATGCTGAAAAGAAGATCAAAACCTGGGAAAAAAATGAGAAAAACTGAATGAGCGTAGAAGAAGAAGATAAGAAGAGTGTGTTGGAATGAAACCTTGAAAAACCCAACGTTGTTGTTGATATGATGAAAATGTTGAACGTGGATTTGAATTGGTTTGTTAGTGTTGTTAGATTATATATATTTGAATTTGTTAATGGGTTTGGGCTATAGAGAGAAAATTATATCCGTTGGGTACGAACGAGAAATGATGAAACTGTAACTGTTTTTTTTCTTTGACTTGTGATGTGTAACTGTCAGACTATAGCTGAACTCAACCGTCAGGCGCCAAGGGAAAATAAAGCCACATTTTGTTTTTTTTATAATGGAATGTCATTAAACAATAAGAAATTCAATATTATAGATTCGAACGCTAATTTTGCATATTACTCCCTACGTCTCATACTAGATGATTTAGTTGATTCTGACACACATACCGATGCATATGTTTTATCTTTGATATCTTCAATTCTTTATTAAAAAAAATTATGAAAATATAATATTTTAAAAATATTCGTCGAGACGAATCCAACAACATCTTACATGATATTATTTATCTTTGTGAATTAGTAGAAAAATATAGTCAAAATATGTTAAGTGAAAAATGTATATTGTTAAATAGGTGAGAGACGAAGGGATTATAAAAGAAGGAATGAGTGAAAAATGTTCACACTCATTTAAAAATATACTATAGTCCACTAAGTACATTTGAAATGAAAGATGCACGAAAATTTGATGTGGTAGAGGGCAAGTTAGAAGGAGCATTTCCCTACTTATCTATAATTAATGTGTGAGATTCTCGCCACTAGACTATTTGACAAAAAATAATAGTTGAAAGCCGTTATAATAAAAATTAATACAAGTGAACGACAATTATAATTTTGTATTACTCTTAAATTTAATTATTTTGATTATCTTTGCAGTTATTTTTTTTTTGAGCAAATTATCTTTGCAGTTATATTATTAGTGTTTATTGTGAATTTTAGCTGTTTCGATTTGATGATCAATATGAAACTCAAATCAAGTTCTTTATAGAATTTTTGTTTAGACGAAATTATTTAATTTTGTGTTGGTAATTGCTCCTGATCAGATCAGATCATGATACTGGTGGTGTAAAGTATATTCACCCGCTTTGTCTATGCTTTGAGGAACCTCACTAACCACCTTTAGTTGAATCTCTACTCCCAATTATATTTTTGTCTTGGTTTTTTCTATCACAAGACCTAAGCTATCCGTAGCCCATAGGTATATTTATAATTAAGATGTTTATATTATCTATTTTGAAATAAATCATATTTAAAACGTGTTAGACATTAAATGCGAGTCCTCTTAGAAACGTGTCGAAGATTAAACGTGAGTATTTCTCTAGGCGAAAACTAAATCTTAGTTCACCACATTATGAGAGTCTAAACACTTCGTGTGTGGTTTATTGAAGGCAAAGATAGTATCCATCGATTGGCATTTTTACAATAAAATAAATATTTTAAAACATTCATTGAAAATGTGTACACACACAAGCAAAACACATTAGTCTTAGCAAAGATCTGGAGCTGAACTCGTAGTGACTACTCAAACTGCAAATTTTCTAAGAGAAAAAAAAAATGTCATAACAACCATAATGTTTTTGTTACGTGATTGTTTTTAACTTTAGAAAAAGATATACATTGTTACAGTATTTTTTTTCTTCTAAAGAATATGAATTTGGCTTTTGAAACAATGCCATGAACATGAACCAACATATCAATTTGCTTTACTGGACATCTTAAACTCGGCCTCTGTTTTTATACAGGTCAAATTGTCAACAAATCTTTGTTACTACTGTGTCTACGGTATTGTGCTTTGTTTTTGGGCCTTTTCAGCCTCAAGCTTCCGCAACATTGATGAACTCAGCTTAATCTCACCTGATTCTCCAGAGACCAAATCTACAACTTCAATCTGCATATATCCAGGGCAGGAATAAATATTTCTAATGTGTCACAAAATATTTACAAAGATATATACAATAATAAATTGAGACCTTCAACTGTGAAAGGCCTCTTTCAGCTCTTTTTCTGTTTACTGCCAATCCACCAGGTAAAGTCTCTTTGCTGTAAGAGAACCAACTCCACAGTTAGTAATCAAATAGCTTAATATAAAGTTGCATGTCATTTGCTTATTCTGCAATTAGAATCAGTAAGATGTTACAAAATCATGACAACAATTGACAGAGGAATAAAATAAGATATCCAACTTGGAGCTAGTTTTAGGGTGTTCCCTTGTTAAAGGACCACAGCAAAGTTCCTTTGAAAATGAGTATCTATATCAGCTTGATTGATAGGTGCTCCTTTTAAGGTTATATTATTTCATTTTTAATTTCGATAATTTATTTTTCTTACGTGAAAAATCAACTAAGGAAACTAACTAGTGTTCCCTTTCCAACAACTAAGACCGAATATCCAGCTTAGTTTGATATCGAATCAAGACTTCAGTTATCATGGAGGCAAATATCACAAAACAGCTATTAGGAATAAATATTTGGTCACAGTTTTTTTTTGTTGTTAAAGTCTATCAATATGCAATCGAATGTACACTTCAGACCACTACAGAATACTAATACAGACAAGTATGCTACATAACAAACCTCACAATCACAGCCTCCAATTTTTCATCTATAATGGAAGGGCCATAAGGATCTGTGATTGGTACAGCTTGCACTTCCAACTCTGGCTTGACAGACTGCATGTTAAATCAAACTCATAATCAAAATTTAACTGATAAAAAATGTAAACAAATCTTGCAAGAATAATCACTATATGCAATTGATTGAATACTGTTTCAAGATGAAGATAAGTATGTCATTTACTATCACAACTGTGCACCAAATAGAACCTAACAATACAAAACTCTGCAGCCTCCTGTTTACACTCTGCTGATAAAAATATATATTTTGTTGTCGGACAGATGATAAAAGATGTCTATTAATATACCCCTTATGTTCTATATCAACAATAGAAAAGAAAGCTTGAACTTTTTATAGCCAACAATTATCCATGTCAATGTTTTGTTCAAAATAAAAAACAAAAATACAGGGGATTCTTTTTACGAATCATGTATTTTAGAGCACATGGTAAAAATTTGGCATCGCTTGGACTCACCTTTATGAAATTTTTGACATTATGCATCCTCGTCTCAATTGGTTCAATGAGTTCAGCAAACTGCAAGTGTAAAAGATCATATCACAAATTTGCAAACCTAAACATGAAAGGAAACCATAAGGAGAGTATAATGAATCCTTTTCATGTAAAAATCCATAGAATGTCAGATAGAGAAATAAGGCAATCCATAGCATATGGCTAAGTAAGTTAAGAAGATCAATATAACACAAAGTTTTAGAATTAGCTAGCTCCTATAACTTTTATTAAGTATATATTTAGTGTGTGTTTGGTTCAACTTTGGATAGAATTGATTTATGTTTGGATACAATAATGCAGAATTGATTAAACAAATTGAATGTTGTTTGGATAGTTTTTATCAAAATTGATTTTGAATGTATAATTACTAAAATAGACATAGCTAAATTCAAGTAAATGTGCATAGTTGAATGTATATGTAGATCAATACTAAATGTAGATATATTATTTAATTGGGAAATGTTAACTTGTGCCCTTGGGGCATAAGTTAAGAAACTAAATGTAAAAAGCTTTTCTTGGAACTTGTGCATTCAATATCTTAAAAGTTGCAAAAGTTATGTTTTCAATATAAAATTTATTTTTAATTTCTATTTTAACCTCCTTAACTTGTGTCCTAAGGGCACAAGATAACATGACCCTATTTAATTTAAATAAATAAATTTTCTATATATTAATTTAAAGTATAATAAATACGATCATTAAACTAATTTTTTTACAAAATATTTGTTCATATATTATATATTTTTTTATAAAATATATTTAAGTTAAGTAATATTAGAATTAGTTGCAAAAAATGATAAAATATAGCGTAAAAGAAAGGTAAAAGATAAATACAGTAAATCTGAATGGGGACACCATAAAGGAAAATCCAAAACTTGGTAACTCATGACCATAAACAATTTTTGGGGGGATAATTTGGTTCGTCAAATTAATTACAAAGCAAAAAGAAGGAGAATTGATAAAGGGCAATAAAGAAAAATAATAGGTTGTAATAATCAAAATATTAAATTTAATGTAGAATTGATTTTAGGAAAGCCAAAAGTTAGGAATTATAGCTTTAAGGATAATTGCTTTTGGAGGATAGAAGCAATTCTTAAAAGGCAAACCAAACACCATTGAAAACTCAATTTTTCCCTTTTGAGGATTGTAGAAGCACTTCTTGATACCGAAAAGCCAAAACAAACAGACTCTGAGTGTGGGATGATGAAACTTCATCAGAGGAATCTATTAAAGGGGTGTTGACAGTTGCAAACTAGATTAGTGCAAGTATTGTGTAGAAGAGGATCCGTTAAAGGGAAACAATTCGTGTTTGTTTTAGGTATGTGAAACACAAAACAAAGGTAATCTTATATTAGACTTTGTGCATTAGTGTGTGTGCGCGCGCGCACGTGTGTGTGGGGCACCAGAATGCCCTCTAAAGGTGGATCTAGGCATTTTATGATTAGACGTAATTACTCTATTAATGGGTTATACATATATGTACGTATTATTGTTGGACCTATTTGTAAGACCTTTATAAAATTGAAAAATCATTGGCAGAATCACGAACCATAGACTTATTTATGAGTATTGTAACTCATATCGGATTGTATAAGGGTTTTGATATTTTGGGTTAGTGAGAGTCTCTTATAGGATTTTCAAATGCTTGAGCCATTATTTAATAACATATTTTGGGTTAGTGTGACGTGTTTGTTTTGTTTATCGTTTGTGCAGCGCTATTTTGATTTTTTCGTTTTGTTGTGACGTTCGTTTAGTTCTAATCGACAAATTATCTCCTTTACTAGATGTTTGAATCTAGGACCTTCAACTCTTCTACTCTTAGTTCAAACCAGTTGAACCATCTCCAACCACAAATTGTATGATACTCCATCCAGTCCTATTTACAAGAAAAATTTGACTTTTTAGATATATTGAATAATTTATGTATCTAATTAAGAATCTAAGTCAGATACATAAATTATTCAATGTATCTAAAAAGACAATTGTTTCTTGTAAATAGAACCGGGGGGAGTATTAATCTTAATGTTGTGAGTTTATTTGTAAGTTCATTGTTGTTTTTAATAATCTTAAATTTATTAGTTTATGTATTCTACAAATGAATGTCATTATGTAACGAAAGAAAAATGTTTCTTTAACCTTTCTTGACACAAAAAAAACGTCCTTGTAACTATAGACTTGCAAGTTAACACAAGTAGTTAATTGGTTAACCATAGTTTATGTTCCCCACCTTTGCAAGTTCCAAAGAGACCAACCAAACACAACAAATGAGTAGTGTATATCATAAAATCATCACCAAATCAACGCAACAATTGAATGCCGTTGAAGATTTGAGTTACTCACATAAACCTTAGTATTAAATGCAGCAACTAAGACCCTCACCCACCCTTCATAAACCAAAAAAATAATCACAACAATAACCTTTCCCAAATGGAAAATTCCCTTTTTCATCCTTCTTCATCATTTCCATGTCTTCCTCAACCCCTTTTTCTCCACCACCACAAATCCCTTACCTCACCAACCTTGGCTTTGGCTACTCCATAGCCATAGCTCTTGGCTTCCTCTTCCTCCTTTCAACTCTCATCCTTTCATCTTACCTCTGTTGCCGCACTTTCCGCAACCGTAACAACCACCTGAATGGCAACAATCAGCTAAACCATAACCATGACGGTGTAGTTTTACCGCGGGTTATTTTTGTAGCAGAAGACGAAGAAGATCGTGAAGATGTTGTTATGGGTTTGGACCAAAACGTGATAAATTCTTATCCGAGGTTACAATATTGTAAAGATTTGGGACATGACAGCACGTGTTCGATCTGTTTGTGTGAGTACAAGGATTCGGAGATGTTAAGGATGATGCCGGAATGTAGACACTATTTTCACCTATGTTGTCTTGATTCGTGGTTGAAACTTAACGGTTCTTGTCCCGTTTGTCGGAACTCACCTATGCCAACGCCGTTATCTACTCCGTTACAAGAAGTTGTTCCACTTTCTCATTACATTGGTGAAAGGAGGACTAGGAGGTAGTAACTTTTTTTTATTTTTTACTTTTTAATTTTAATTTTTTTTTATTTGGTTAATAGGAGAGGATGTAATGAAATGTAATGTGGCAAATGTATTTAGTGGGTTTGAAAATGTTGGGTGTTATTGAGGTTTAGATTGTGGTTATTGACAACTATGAGACAATTGGGGATTGTGTTTTTGTTTGAAGAATGAAAATGATGAGATTGATTGATTTTGTTTGAGTTATGAAAATTTAATGTTTTTCTTTTGGCAATTTGTTAGGGATTTGATTTGGTGATATGATTGAGTATCAAGTTTTTTTTCTTTTGACCGCAATCGTCTCTATGAATGTTGTACAAGTGAGAATTTTTTTTTTTCCTCACTACAAAAATGTTCATGAAAGTGTTAGGAATGAAAAATGATTATCTTAACCAAAATGCTAGTTGGTGCGATCAACAATCCATCGAAAATCGATAATTGTTGAAAATTGTTGGATAAGTCTTTTTTCCATTTGACTAATTATTTTCTCTTTTCATGTCTTGTTTTCCATCTGCATGATATTTCTGAATTTTGTATCGTTCCATTTCGTGAGTAAAGGTGTCTTGCTATATGGCACCACACATAACTATATAGTAGTCTAAGCAATTAACCTCACAGTGCGTCGAATGAAGTATGGTTCTGCTGGCGAAGGATAGTTGAAGTAAATTTAGGTGGACATAGAGACGATTTAGATGAGAGAAGAGTGACGTGGGGAGGAGGGTGGTGCGGCGTGGTAGTTGTTAGCTGGGTGAGAAGTCTACGAGGTGGGACGAGACATGGTTGAGGCTAAGACGAGTGATGATGAAGCTGAAAATGAGATAATTGTAATCCATTTTGGTGTTGTTTATATTGCACATACTCAATTTACCGAGTCAAAAGAAATATACTGGTTCAGATCTGAAAAATTAACAAAATGTCAAGCGTATTGGTCTAAATTTGGATCAAATACATGTAACATTTTGCTTAAATCTATTTGGGTTAATAAGATTGGCTTAAAACTTAGATCAAAGATGTTCATCAAGGTATATAACACCAAGGCATATAACACGAAAATGAAAACGTAAGAAGGCTGATGATTATTCATTTTCCTGCCCATACACTTGTGTTTTCTGTCAAGAGGAATGCTAACGACACTCACTTTTGAACACATTCTCTAACATTCACTCTTTTATTGGATGAAATCAATGTATATCCCACCACTTTATGTAAGTTCTATTTCCAAAGTATGATTTAAACCAATGAGAGAGTGTTGCTAACATTCATCTTTCTGTCAAATATGGAGTGGACAATCTGACAAACCTCTAACAAAGGGACAAGTAAGAAATCGTTTGTTTAGTTATATGATTCCTTCATAATAATAATTAGTTTAGCTCTTTTAAAAAAAGTTTTTGTGAAAGAGATTAACTCAATTGGTATAGACATTGCATTATATATGTAAGGACTTGAGTTTAAACCCTAGATCCCCCACTTATTCATCTTAAGTGGTGAATTTCTAACTAGTAGATTACTTGACCAAAAAAAAAGACGAGTAAGCCATGTTTTTAACCTCCACTATTAAATCAGTGTATCTCCATTTCTTAAAAACACATGCTCTTATTCAATATATTAGATGAATGATTAACATTCAACATAATAACAAATAAAATGAGAAATTTTATTCCATGACTATAAAATAGCCTCAAAGTGGCGTCGAATGAAGTATGAGTCCACTAAAGGAGGATGGTTGAGGTTAATTTAGGTTGACACGGGGATGGTTTAGAAGAGAGAGGTGCAAGGTAGGGAGGAGGAGGAAGAGGATGCCGTGGTAGTTGTTAGTTGGGCGGCAAAGGAGTCTATGAGGTGGGACGAAACATGATAGAGGTTAGGACGAGTGATGGCGGCGATGAAAGTAACATAGTTGCAATGACAATCACTGTATCTAATTTGGTGTTGTTTATATTAAACTAATTCAATTTAATTCGAGTCCAAAACGATATGTTGATCTCTATGGTCTTAGATATAAGCAAAATATGAAATGTATCTAATCCAAATTCACACTAAATATATTTGACCTTTTGTTTATATTTTGTCCCTAAACTTTTTGTTAGTTATTTGTACCTGCAACGGAGGATCATCTGCATTTTGTTGTACCATAGCTTGATTGATTTGACATTTGATACCATGCTGTCTTCAAAGTACTGATTTATGTTCATGCAGGGCCATAGGATAGATCATAGAAGAATAATTTTTGTTTTCACATTATCTTGTTTGACTCTATTTAGAACCATAATTTGCTATATATTTCCTTTTCGTCTTCCTATTAATTATTAATGGACCCATTTCGTTGTCTTCATTAGTAGACAGTTAGTATTACTATTTGGTACCATGCATTCTGGGGACATGATTTTCTGTTCTGTCCTAGTTTTTGGCCTAGTAATATGATGTAATTTTATATCATTATCGTCCTTAATCACACGAACAAGTTGCAATTTGCTATTCAATATTGAAGATAATGTCGATGAATTATGGAATCCCTACCAAATGTACTTTTGAAATATTTTCTAATTTTATGCAAACCAGCTGAATTATTATTTGTAGCGTAGCTTCAGCCACACGTTTAATAGTACTTTTTGCAGCAAGGGCATTATTTGTGTATTAATTTGCAACATAAAACCTCATAATTTATATGCATGAAATGTAATGGTAGGACATGTGCATTGACAATAACTTAATTCACGATGATTGAAATTATGTACATATTAAGCAATCACTAGAATGTGAGAAGAGTCCACTAGGGTAATGCCAAACTAGTATATTTTTCTGTCCTTATTTCATTTTCGGTTTAATATACTTTTGCATAAGAACACATACCGATAAATTGATTCAAGTGGTAAAATATTTGTCTTAAACAAATGGTCAGAAATTTGATCATATGTTCAGCTTTCCTACGAAGGAAATTTGATTTGAAGAAGAAAGAGTATGTTCAAAAAAATGTAAGAACACATGAAATCTTTGGATATTTTCAATCTTGGATATACGAGATTAACAAAAACAAAATGTTAATGCTAATACAAAGTTAAATCGTTGTGGAGGTGTTTACGTTTCTTTTAAATCTTCTTAATTAGGAGTATTTTTTAACTCTACCCCTTGGCTATCACTAGTGGCCAATTTTCTTTTTAAGCTCTTCATGCTTAACTTTGGACCCACATGTCGCACTGTGTGGAAACTTGAAAAAATTATATACACATATTTTAACTTTTTCCCATGAGATTGTAACCATTTTATTTCTCTTATTTTCATTTTTGGACAGCTCACATTTGGTACCAATTCATTCTCACCACATGGCCTTCTGCTCTTGTTATAGTTTTTGTCTAATATTTTGCTATCCTTAGTTACAAGAATTAACTAGATGCAACAATTGCAAATGTTTCATATGGTTAAACATTCCACTCACATTTGTAACTTAAGTTTTAGTTTTAAATTCTGTAATTGATAGGTTATACGTAAATTCTACTGTAAATTATTAATAAAGATCAATGTTTTTGTTGACTTTGCATGCGGTGTGTCTCCTCTATTTTTTTTTTATAATAAAAAAGGGATTAATTAGATGGAACATACGTGTTCATCATGTGATATTGACACTTATATAATCGCAGTAACTTGTGTTCATGAAATGTTCTCTTTTTTATGGAAAATCTCCTAAAGACTAAAGTAGTCAATTAAAATTTACTCTTAGCTTATTTCATTCATACTTTTTGTAGCCAAAAGTGAGAACATTATATATTTGTGCTGTACAATGTAGTATACATGTTTTTAAATTTTATTTTCATATGCATTTCCTAGTTTCTCGTTAATATTAAATATCCTCTAGATCCGTGTAACAGTTCAATCACATTATTTTCAACAAGTTGTGAATTGTGATAGTGATTACCTTAAATTTAAGTTTTGTGTGTGCGTTGACAATGACTTTTTGCTTTTTTGAAATTAAGTACTTACTAAGCAATCACTAGATCAATGCTAGAATAATCACCTAGGCAAGTGCCAAAGTCTATATTTATTAGCATGCTTATAGAATATGGAAAATCAGACTTATTCATTCTGATTTACCTTTAAGATTTTGATATCTTACTAGAAAATCAGATTCAAAGTGTTATCTTATCCCATGGTTTATTTTTGTGTCCTTATTCCTTTATCAGTCTTGATGTTGTGTCTGAATGAATATCTTCTCTTTGAGATGCATATGGTTAGTTATTTCTTAATCTAAAATTTCACATCTCAAATTTCATGTGTTCATTTTGAGAATTTTGTCTTTAGGTAGTTTTTTTTCTTTTTATGTAAAAAAAAAACACATGAAATCTTTGGATATTCCAAGTCCTGAAGATAGAAAAATGCCAAAACAGAATGTTAACACAAAGTTAAAAAGATGGAGAAGTGTTTATATTTTCATCTTTATAGCTGGTGCTATTGCTCTTCTCCTTTCCGGTGCATCCATGTCGAAATTCTTCTCCTTGAAATCATTTCTTGATGTTGAATCTTTTCACATTCATCTAACTCCTGAGGGCACAAATAGGAATAGTCAAAATGAAGTGGTAACAACGGTGCAAATTGTGATTCAGAAAATTCAGAAGGAGCTTGAAAACCTGAGGAAAATGCATCATGATCCATCATCGTCTTCATCGTCCTCTTCATCACAATTTGTTTTGAAACAAGGTGCTTTCCTTGCCGACATATTAGGACTACTCGAGTCTTTGCACAGTGAAGATCAAAATGGTAGTAGTTTCATCGTTCATCCTTTGATGAAAGAAAAGAAACGATCTGACGAACCTGCTAGTTACTTTTTGAGAGAAGAGATTCGAAAGTATGTCAGAATCAGGCCTAACAGATTAGGAAAACAAAATTTCATGGGGGCGAATGCGACCTTCACTAGCATAGGACATGCATGTTTTTCCATGAAGGAAGAATTAGAAGAGTACATGGATTATGATATTGGTGAAATATGTAATGATGATTGGAAACTAGCTCAAAAGCTTATGGTTCATGGATGTGATCCTCTACCAAGGAGAAGATGTTTATCAAGATCACCTAAGCTATACAGTAAACCATTCCCTATTAATGAATCCATGTGGAAACTACCTGATGATAGAAATGTTAGATGGAGTCAATATAGGTGCAAAAACTTTACTTGTTTAGCAAGCAACAACAACGCTCGAAAGGGATTCTTCAAATGCGCCGATTGTTTTAATCTTACCGATCATGAGATGCCTAGATGGATGAGATTGAATGGTGATTCAATTTCAAACCAAACAGGTGAAGCTGATTTTTTTATAGATGATGTTCTTGGAATAAAGTTAGGAGAGATTAGAATTGGATTGGATTTTAGTGTTGGAACTGGAACTTTTGCTGCTAGGATGAGGGAATTTAATGTGACAATAGTTTCAGCAACTATTAATCTTGGTGCACCCTTTAGTGAAATGGTAGCTCTTAGAGGACTTGTTCCTCTTTATTTGACTATAAATCAAAGGCTTCCATTTTTTGACAATACACTTGATTTGATTCACACAACAAGGTTTCTTGATGGTTGGATAGATTTTGTGCTTTTGGATTTTGTTTTGTATGATTGGGATAGAGTTTTGAGGCCTGGAGGGTTGCTTTGGATTGATAGTTTTTTTTGTTTGAAGGAAGATTTGTATGATTACTTGAAAGCTTTCAAAATGTTGAGATATAAGAAGCACAAATGGATTGTTGTTCCAAAGATTGATAAGGATGATCAAGAAGTGTTCTTTTCAGCTGTTTTAGAGAAGCCTCCTAGGCCATTCAGGTAATCTTACATCGTAATCCCTCCGCTGGAAATGAGGGACTAATCCTTGAGACATTCTTTTGTAAACACATATCTAAGATCGAACTCCTGACAACATGCTCATTCGTAAATGTTGAACATTTAGAAGATTTTTCTTTTTGTGTTGTGTTAATAAATTTGTAGAAATGCATATGAATATAATATATGTCAATAATGAACTTCATAGTTAAAATACATTGTTCAATGCCTATTAATGCTCTATATTTACTCAATTGATTTTGCTCTTAGATTCTTCTTTTCTTTTATGTTTATTGCTTATTATCTTCAATATTTTCCTTACAAGTTATACTTGCTTATATAAATCAAACTGGATCCTTTTGATATTCTTCCTCTCCAGGAAAAAAAAAAGGATAAAGAATGGATCTGGGACTGTACAATAGTTGAATTATATATATAGAAAGTGGTTTTAGTTAAGTAAACATGACATGTTTGGTCCAATGTATCGAATAAATTAGAAATGAATGACATCATCATCAATAAGAATTTTGTGCTTAAGATTCTTAACCATGTGGGAAGTCCTACTTCTATTAATCATACTTATATTTGCCTGATTCCTAAAATTCCTAATCCTATTAGACCTTCTTATTTCCGGCCTATTAGTTTATGTAATGTCATTCTCAAAATTGTCACTAAAGCCTTAGCTAAGAGAATCATTTTCCAGATATTATTAATGATTACTAGAGGTTAATCTTGGTGCAACTGGTAAAGTCGTTGTCAAATGATTGAAAGGTCACATGTTCAAATCCTAGAAGCAATCTCTTGTATAAAAAATAGAATAAGACTACGTACAATACACCAAATGGGTTGCATTTGCCCTATTAATGATTACTAGAGTGCTTTCTTACCTGGTTGATCATTCTTTACTTGCTTTTGAAGCTTTTCATTACATGAACAAGCCTAGATCAAGTATGAAAGGTCATGTTGGTATTACCAAGCATTGTTGGTCAATATGAGTAATGCAACGATAAGTTAGAGGAGGGTGAATATATTATCCCCTTTTTATTTTTTTTTAGAATTAAGCACAAACTCCTATGATTACAAGATTATCAATGAAAAATTAACAATTCAGATTTAAACGAGAAATTCACACTTGAATTGTTAATAACTAATTAATTACTAATACACAATATAATTCACAAAACCCATAACAATATCAAACCAAACCTTAACTTATAAAATAAATAACTATCACAGGAAATGACAAAACTTAGACCTCCCAAATCAGTTGGGACTCCCAACAAACTCATATCATCCACCACCCACTCATAAATATATTATCAAAAAGATGGAAAATTATGTACAAGAGATGATCAAACTAAAACCCTCAAAAAGGCCAAAGGAAAGCAAAAAATGAAAAGAATCTGCCCGAAGAAAAAATATTACTCCTCAACCATCATTGGGTTCCCCCTTAAAGTGGGTGTTATATGCATCCTCCCAAGCAATTTGATTATTTTTCTTCCTCTGTTTTTATTGTTGCATCTGCTAATTTAAACTTTTTAAATTCTTATTTAAGATCTACAATGTCACAAGATAGATTAAATAGTCTTATTTTGATTTCAATTGAAAACAATGTTTTAAAGAATCTCGATTATGAACAAATTATAAATGGTTTTGCAACAAAAAAATGTCAGAATGATTTTAAATAGTTTTTGAGGGAATTCAAATTCATATAAGTAAATTTTATTGTTTGGATGATATTTTAAATAATTTTTAAAATGATAGAAATTTATAAAATATTTTGTACAAGTTAAATTTATAGAATTTCAAATCATACCTAAAAGTTAGAAATTTCAAATTTCTTTCATCTTATAATTTTTTTTCAAATTTTACAGGTTTTTTTTTAATGGTAAAATTTAGAATTTTTTTTTTCTGACCCTAATGCACAAAAAAATTCAAGTCTGACCCCCTTTGAAAAAAAATTCCCAAAATGACCCACTTTCATTTTTTGGGGATTTTTTTTTTGTCGTTTTCCTCATTCCCGCCGTTTCAAATGGCGGGAATGAGGCCCTGCCTGACACGTGTCAGTCGGTCACAGGCTGACACGATGTGACGTTTTTTTTTTAAAAAAAATTTCGTTCCCGCCATTCCAATTGGCGGGACTGACTTTTTTATTTTTTTTTCGTTTTTTTTTTTGGCAACAACATATATATATATATATATATATATATATATTTAATAAAAAAAAATATAAAAAAAAAAAAAAA